>ENA-OWPN01000074-OWPN01000074.1-human-gut-metagenome-genome-assembly--contig:-NODE-74-length-171476-cov-16.702137_pt1 | contig 171476 bp, 144 predicted proteins | sample MGYA00248266_ERZ651850 | MGnify/ENA primary metagenome ERZ651850 (study PRJEB26924, sample SAMEA4378296) | human gut metagenome | biome: human gut; feature: human-associated habitat; material... | reverse complement strand
CGACCCTAACCTTGGCAAGGTTATGCTCTACCAACTGAGCTATTTCCGCATTTTTCGTTTGCGGTTGCAAAGGTAGGGATTTTCTCTAAACGTGCAAACATTCTGCATACTTTTTTCGCAAGAAAATATATTCTTTACCCACTCCGAAAAATAATTTATTTGATTATCAACTCATTCTGTCACGGTAATCTTCATAAGAAAACTCTTTGTATATTTCGGCTGTTTCTTCTTTTGTCCACAATGCAATGGCAGGATGATGAATGCCATTGAACATGTTTGTCTTGACCATCGTGTAATGTATCATATCTTCAAATACAATCCGTTCACCGATGTGCAATTCATGATCAAAACTCCACAATCCCATATAATCGCCGCTTAAACAGGAATTACCGCCGAGACGGTAAACATAAGGCCCCTCATTTCCCATTTCCGCTCCGCGCACTGCAGGTTGATAAGGCATTTCAAGACAGTCGGGCATGTGGCAAGTAAAGCTGACGTTCAGTATGGCAGTTTTAATACCACGACTCTCTACAATGTCCACAACCTCGGAAGTCAATACCCCCGTCTGCCAAGTAAAGGCCGAACCGGGCTCAAGAATGATACGCATATGAGGATAACGGGATTTCAGCCCTTGAAGCAAACGAATAAGATGTTCCGTATCATAATCTTTACGGGTCATGAGATGCCCTCCCCCTAAATTCAGCCACTTTATCTGCGGAAACCAACGGGAAAACTTCGCTTCAAGATGCTGCAAAGTACGTTCCAGTTCGAAAGAAGAAGATTCACAATGGCAATGACAATGAAAACCTTCAACCCCTTCCGGAAGAATATCAGGCAACAAATCGGCAGTAATGCCGAAACGGGTACCGGGAGCACAAGGGTTATATAATTCCGTTTCAACCTCAGAATATTCGGGATTAATACGAATGCCGCAAGAGATATTCTTTCCCTCAGCTACAACCAAGGGATAAAAACACCGAAACTGTGACAGAGAATTAAAAGTAATATGACTGCTACAACGCATGATCTCGGGAAAATCCGACTCAGTATATGCCGGTGAATAAGTGTGTGCTTTACTTCCAAACTCTTCTAAAGCCAACCGGGCCTCGTATACAGAACTCGCCGTAGAATGTGCGATATACTCACGGAATATAGAAAAAGAACGCCACATAGCAAAAGATTTGAAAGCAAGGATGATTTCTACTCCTGCTCTATCGGCCACACTTTTTATCAGATTCAGATTCTTTCTCAACAACTCTTCTTCCATGATATAACAAGGAGAAGGAAATCGGGTAAAGTCTATCATATCGGAATATAAAATTTAGTAGTTAGTAGATAGAATAATGATGCAAAAGTACGTAATGTTTTCCAATATTTCCTACCTTTACGAAATGATTTGATTCTTCACAAAAAATTAAGAAAACGTTATGGATAAAGATTTAAAGAAAGTAGTGATTCTCCTGGCGCATCCCAACATGAAAGAGTCACAAGCAAACAAGGCATTAACGGATGCTGTAAAGGACATGGACGAAGTGGCTGTATATAATCTGTACGAACTGCACAATGAAAGCACTTTCAATGTGGACGAATGGAGTAAAATCATTTCACACGCTGCTGCTGTTATCTATCAATTCCCATTTTATTGGATGTCCGCACCGTCGCTACTGAAGAAATGGCAAGATGAGGTATTTACCTATCTGGCAAAAACACCTGCAGTAGCAGGAAAACCATTAATGGTAGTAACCACTACCGGTTCAGAGTTTGAAGCATACCGGAGTGGAGGAAGAAATCGCTTTACCGTAGACGAATTACTACGACCTTATCAAGTAGGTGCTATACACGCAGGTATGGTGTGGCAGACACCGATTATAGCCTACGGTATGGGAACAACCGATGCTGCAAAAAACATAGCGGAAGGAGCAAATCTATATAGACAAAAAGTAGAAAGACTCATTGGAACGGAAAATTCCGGAAACAATTGGTAAGTACTCCTGATAAAAGCTAATAAAATAGCCATTACACTAAAATTCTTATAAATGCAGATGAATACAAAGGTCAAATTGAACACTTATGATCATGTACATCCATCTGCATTTATAAGAATGTCCGGATTCCCATCCGGTACAATTAAAATGTGCTGAACGAAGTTCCAATATTTCTCATAATCGCTATTTCAATTCCAAAACAGTACAATAAAGCAAAAACAAGCACTATTTATCTCCCCCTTTTCTGAGTCGGCAATGAAAATTCCTGCCAATCACATTCGGAATAATCTCCGGCAGCTACCGTAACACGCAGCACTACTTCACCATTTTTCAATTTCTCGCCACCATATACGGTAGCAGTATAACGTATCCCCTCACCGGGAGCTATCTTTTCTATCATCACCGACGGAGAAATATAAATATTCTTCATCCCGGTTATCTCTTCAACCGTAGGTACGATATCATAGACGGGAGTACGTCCTTCGTTCACCACTTCGAAAATCACCTTACTATTTTCACCGGCATCAATCACATGATTACGGTTCGTATCGATAAAACGGATATTCCGTATTCTCAAATCCGGTATCTGTGCCGGACGCTGAGACTGAGGTTTGGAATTATATCGTTTCTCCGTTATTTCCACATAACCCTCTTCCCTGTTACGAGGTGTCGATACGGCATTCCCGATAGCAGCACCGGCAACGGTTCCTACAATAGTACCGATAGCCGAACCGCGATAACCACCTCTCCATCCATGATTATTCTCACCGATAAGACCACCGATAGCACTTCCCACCGAACCTCCAATAGAAGCTCCCGCCACAACGGCTCCGGGATTTCCGGACATACGTCCGCTAACACAACCACTCAATAAAAAAGTGGACAAAATCATCCAAACAATTAACTTCTTCATGGCTCACTTATTTTGTGCTTCCCGCAAAAAAAGTACGGCAAGCGGTAATTATGAAATATCACCCTATAACTTTAAAACGTGCAAAGCGCAATAATAGTTGCTTCTCACCTGCATTTTTAAAGCGAATAGTAGCTTTGGCATTATCACCGTTTCCTTCTACTTGCAGCACCTCTCCCAACCCGAAACGTTCGTGCTCGATTTGTTGTCCCGGCTGCACAGATACAGGCAAAGCTCCACCAACAGCAGCCGGCGTTCCGGATGAACGGACAGATGACACAGTACCAGCCGCAGAAGAAACTGTCGGGTCTATCTTCTTCAAATTACGCGGAGACAACGTTGGATTAATAAGTTGTACTTTGGGACGTTCGCGACGGAAACGTTCGGCACTTTCATCTATCTGCCTTCCCAATCCGGCTTCATGCGGCAATTTTAGAAAACGAGTATCGATATCCCTAAGGAAACGACTCGGGGTACCGAATTCCATCTTTCCATAACGGAAACGGGTTTTGGCGAATGAAAGAAAACAATGCTCTTCGGCACGGGTAATGGCTACATAAAACAGTCGTCTCTCCTCCTCCATCGCACGGGGAGAATCTCCGGCCATCCCACTTGGAAAAAGATTTTCCTCCATTCCCACCACAAACACATTGCCAAATTCAAGTCCTTTAGCAGAATGAACGGTCATAAGAGTTATTTTTTCACCGTCTCCCTCCTTATCGGAATCTTGATCGGTAAGTAAAGAAACCTCCGAAAGAAAATCGGTTAAAGACACATTGGGATTCCCTTCTTCCTGCCGGACAGCACAAAAGTCATTGATACCGTTAACCAATTCCTCTATGTTCTCCTTGCGACTTAAATTTTCGGGCAGATTATCCTGACAGACATCATTGATAATGCCGGATTGACGAATAATTTCCGTACCTATTTCATAAGCATTCTTCTCGCTTTGTGTAGAGATGAACTCTTCTATAAGTCCACGAAAATCTTGTAATTTATTGTGTGTACCTTTATTAATAGTAAGACCATAAGTCAAAGGTTCGCAAAGAACAGCCCATAAGCTGACATTATTCTCCGTAGCAGCCGCTATGATTTTTCCTACCGTAGTGTCACCAATACCACGGGCAGGATAATTAATGATACGCTTGAAAGCTTCCTCATCATTAGGATTTACCACCAAACGAAAATAAGCAATCACATCCTTGATCTCTTTACGCTGATAAAATGAAAGTCCGCCATAAATTTTATAAGGCATTCCCCGTTTACGCAAAGCTTCTTCAAAAATACGGCTTTGGGCATTCGTACGATACAAAATAGCAAAATCGGAATAAGAATAGTCGTGCTCACGACGCAAAGCCGCTATTTGATTCGTCACAATATCCCCCTCTTCCACATCACTGTAAGCCTGAAACACACCAATAGCCTCTCCCTTTTCCTTTTCGGAAAACACCTCCTTACGTATCTGCCGCTCATTCTTCGCAATCAAGCTATTGGCAGCACAAACAATGGTTTGAGTGGAACGGTAATTCTGTTCCAGCTTGAACACTTTCGTATTCGGATAAATCTTCGTAAAATACAAAATATTATCAATATCCGCTCCCCGGAAAGAGTAAATGCTCTGAGCATCGTCGCCTACCACACATACACGCTGACTCTCTTTGGTAAGCTGGAGCACGATACTGTGCTGGGCATAATTCGTATCTTGATACTCATCTACCAACACATAGCGAAATTGCTCACGATAACGTGCCAGTACCTCCGGAAAATCACGGAATAATATATAGGTATACACAAGCAAATCATCGAAATCCATAGCTCCTGCCTGGCGGCAACGTTCCCAATAACGACGATAGATATCGCGAAGTGCAGGAACCTTGGCTGCCTGATCTTCTGTAAAGGCTTCCTTATTCGCTGCATAACCGGAAGGAGAAACCAGATGGTTCTTGGCATTAGAGATACGCGCCTGCACCATACCGGGCTTATAGGTCTTTTCATCCAACCCCATCTCTTTGATGATAGAACGTAAAAGGCTCTTGCTATCAGCCGAATCATAAATAGTAAACTGTGAAGTAAATCCGACATGCTGGGCTTCGGCACGAAGAATCCGCGAAAAAACAGAATGGAACGTTCCCATCCAAAGATAACGGGCACGCTGCTCGCCTACCTGACGGGCGATACGTTCTTTCATTTCACGTGCAGCTTTATTAGTAAAGGTAAGTGCCAAAATATTCCATGGATTATATCCATTCTCTAACAAATGGGCTATTTTATAGGTCAGTACACGTGTCTTACCGGAACCTGCACCTGCTATCACAAGTGATGGCCCGTCATTGTAAAGCACCGCATTACGCTGACTTTCGTTCAGTTCTTCGAGGTAGTTTCTTTCCATAGCGGCAAATTTATAACATTCATTTGACAATATATAGAATTTTATATACTTTTGTGACTTAACCTCAAAGAAAACAAGTATGATAAAAAAGAGTCTCTCTTTAGTTGCCATCTTCATCATAAGCATGACAATAGGAACATCACAACTCATGGCACAAAAACAGGACCGCGTTGGAAAACTCCTGAAGTTCTTGAGTGATAATGAAATCGAAAAATTTCAAAAAGGCCGCGAGAAACTGGACGAGAAAACAGCCCAGACATTTGCCGCCGAGGTAGAACTAATGGATATCATGACTCGCCTATGGACTCAACCGGACAGTAAAAGCGCCATTGATTACTATCCTGCTTATGCTAAAGCCGTCAAAGGAAGTCTGCCGGCTATTTGCAACGAGACAGAAATTGATTTTGGCCCTCTGCGAGACCGGACAAACAGTGTAATAACAGAAATTCTGGACGCTTCAAATGATAAGCTTTCATTGAGTAAACAACTGATAGAAGGGGCCAAAAATGGTAAATATCCGATTCCACAGGCGCAAATGGATATTTTCTATAAAACAAGAGAAGATGCATTAATGAAGGATCTGGAGGAGAAAAGCAGCACAGCCAAATGTGAAAACTACTTCAATGAATTTCCGGAAGGTAAGTATAAAGTGCAATTCATGAGTGAGTATAACCAATTACTATACAACAGCGTGAAACGTGCACCGACCCATGCCAATTTTAAAAACTTCTTCGATAATATAACCTTGAACCGTTACTACAACGGAATGTCCAATCGTAAATATACTCCGGAAGTACGTGCGCTGTATGATGATTATCTTTTTTCCATGATACAACAGGCGGGAGCACTCGCATCTAAAAAACAATGTATTGACGAGTATGAGAATGCCGTCTATCTGGAGGAAGGCAAGCGAAAACACACTGTAGAATTGGAATATACCAAAGACAGTGTGGATTACGAATTGATGAAACCGGAGATAAACAGTAGTAGTAAACTGGAACTAATCCAAGGATTTCTCCTGACCCATAAGTATAGAGAATTTCGTGACAAAGCACATGAACTGCGCAGTCAATTCGAAGACTCGGTAGTATGGATTACTCCTTCCTCTACGAAATATTATAAAAAAGGGATGTTGATGAAATCGGAAGCAAAGCTGAATAATAAAATTACTACGGAAGTATATTCCTACTTGCCAAACGGGAAACCTGCCGGTATCGATATTACCAGTGGCAATATGCAATTTCACACATCATTTTTTTACGATGCACAAGACAGATGTGCACAAGAAATACAGATAAATACGAAAACCAAAAAAGAGATATACAAAAGAGAGCGGACATTCAATGCCGGAGGGACGGTGCAAAGCGATTCATTGAAATACACAGATGGTAAACTGATATTGAGAAGTTACAACCGGCAAGGAAAACTGATAGAAGAGAAAGAATATCATAAAGACGTAATGCTCTCATCGACGGTACATCAGTATGATAGCAAAGGAGAAAAAGTAAAATCACAATACGTATTGCCACTCCCCAAGAATCCGTTGCCTACACAAATCAGTTCGCGAACAGATGTATATGAATACGACAAATACGGCTATCTGACAAAAATTGTCTCCACACAAATATTGGTCAATAATGAAAAAAGAATCTGCTCGCAGTATTTTATGTACGACGAATATGGCAATCAAATAGATAGTGACATGTATTATGAATATGACCAAACCGGACAATGGATACGTAAAACAGCAAAAAACAATCCGGAAATAACAGAACAGAAAGTAGTCAAATAAAGAACGCCCGTTTTTAATCACGATTAGAAGAGCCTGCCTAATTTTTTCTCAAAACAATGTGAGCAAAAATTAAGCAGGCTCTAAACATTTACGGCTTTTCATATGTTAATAGGATATATACATAATAACCAAACATTATGAATACATTATTAATGTCTTTAATATTTATGACCATGACTTACGAAATGCCTAAACTTCCATACGCAAACAATGCGCTGGAACCTGTAATCAGTCAGCAAACTATAGATTATCATTATGGTAAACATCTACAAACCTACGTAAACAACCTCAATAGCCTGGTACCCGGAACGGAATTTGAAGGCAAAACAGTAGAAGAAATTGTAGCGAAAGCTCCGGATGGAGCTATCTTCAACAATGCCGGACAAGTACTGAACCATACATTATATTTCTTACAATTTGCACCGAAGCCTTCAAAGAAAGAGCCATCGGGTAAGTTGGCAGAAGCGATCAAACGTGACTTCGGAAGTTTTGAAAATTTCAAGAAGGAATTTAATGCCGCCGCAGTAGGCTTATTCGGTTCGGGATGGGCTTGGCTGTCTGTTGACAAAAACGGCAAGTTACATATCACCAAAGAAGCTAATGGAAGTAATCCGGTACGTGCAGGCTTGAAACCGCTATTGGGCTTTGATGTGTGGGAACATGCTTATTACCTTGATTTCCAGAATCGCCGTGCAGATCATGTAAACGCTTTATGGGATATCATAGATTGGGAAGTAGTTGACAAACGAATGTAATAAACCCTTTTTTATTTAATTCATTAGAGAACGCCGTCTTGTTTAAGATGGCGTTTTTTTTATCTAATCTATGTTTCAATGCTGTTCTGCCAGACAATAAGAGTATTCATTATTAAATAATTGATATGCGGACACACTGAAATACTCATCCGCTAACTCATTTTTACAAATATAAATTATATATTTGTATCGACTAACTAAATTAGACCATCTTCCTTTGAACAAGAATAGAAAAAAATTACTATGTACTTTTGCTATCATTGGAATTATTCTTCCTCTACATTCGCCCTACAGCCATGCACAGGAAATTATCAATTCCAAAGAGGAAATATTGTTCATTACTTCCTACAATTCGGACAGCAAGCACACTTATGATAACATAAACTCTTGTATCACGACTTATCAAAAATTGGGAGGTACCTGTCCGGCTGTAGTGGAGAACATGAATGCCATCAGTTTGGAACATGCCTGGAGATGGCCGAAAATAGTAAAAAACATCATAGACAAGCATCCCAAGGTAAGCTTGATCATACTGCTTGGCGGAGAAGCATGGAGCGGCTATTTTTCATTGGAGGAAGAAGAATATAAAAAAATACCGGTGTTATGCGCCATGGCTCCCCGCCATAGTTTCGACCTGCCTTCCAAAGAAACGAATGCCAGTACCTATCTCCCCGCCAGTATCGACTTGCTGGAACGCATGAAAGGTTTTAACGTGAAAGCATGTTACGCTTATAAATATCATGTAGACCGTGACATACACCTGATAAGGAATTTCTATCCGGAAATGGCACATCTTGCCTTTATCTCCGATAACACCTACAACGGACTGGCTCAATTGATTTACGTCAAACAGGAATTGGAGAAATATCCGGAAATAGGTACCACTTTCATCGACGGACGAAGACTCACCTTAGACATGGCGGCACAAAAGGTACACAACCTGCCGGACAACTCCGTCGCCCTACTCGGTATATGGCGGGTAGATATGCAAAAGATGACCTACATCAACAATTCGGTGTATGCTTTCTCACATACCAATCCGACACTGCCGGTATTCAGCCTGACAGCTACCGGAATAGGATACTGGGCCATAGGAGGATACGTCCCCGATTACGAAGACATCGGTCTGAAAATGGGTGAAAAGGCTTATCGGATATTAGATTTAAAAGAAAACCCCGAACCGGAATTGAACACATTACCATGCCGGTATGTGTTCGATGCAAAAGTATTAAAAGAGTTGGGATTTGAAAACAAAGAGCTACCGGAAGGGTCTGTTATCATTAATAAAGAACCTACTTTCTTTGAAACTTATAAAAACGGAGTAAGGGTTGTTACCGGCATCTTTTGTACCCTATTACTCGGATTGTTCGTTTCTTTGTACTATTACTTCAAAACCAGAATTCTAAAAAATAACTTGGAAGAATCGGCAAAACAACTGGAAACAGACAAGAAAAAATTGGAAGACAATGAAATCGAACTGCGTCATGCCAAAGAACGCGCAGAAGAAGCCAATCGGATGAAAAGCGCCTTTGTTTCGAACATGAGTCATGAAATCCGTACTCCCCTCAATGCGATCGTAGGTTTCTCCAGTCTGCTGGCAAGTACGATAGAAGCATCCGAAGAGCAAAAAACATACATCTCGATTATTCAGACCAATTCGGATCTGTTACTCCAACTCATTAATGATGTGCTGGATGTCTCCCGCTTGGAATCCGGCAGGCTACAGTTCGATTATGAATGGTATGATCTCATCGGTCATTGCCAAAATATGGTAATGTTAACCAACCAGAACAAGGCAGTAAATACAGAAGTCCGTTTCGATTCTCCCCTCGAATCATATACGCTTTATACCGCCCCGCTCCGTCTTCAGCAAGTCATTATCAACTTGTTGAACAATGCACTGAAATTTACTCCCGAAGGCGGAAGCATCATACTGAGTTTCGAAATAGACGAGACAGACGGCTACGTCCTCTTTTCGGTCACAGATACCGGATGTGGCATACCGGACGATAAACAAGAGCTCGTATTCAACCGTTTTGTGAAGTTAAACGAATTTGTACAAGGTACCGGACTGGGGCTTTCTATCTGTAAACTGACCATCCAGCAGATGGGTGGAGACATTTGGATAGATCGCAATTATAAAAACGGAACCCGCTTCGTATTCTCGCATCCAATAAAAAAACGGGAAGAGGAAAACACAGAAATACAATAAAAAAGTATTCGTTTTATTTTTTTTCTGCTTCTTTTTCATTTACTTTGCCACCGTAAAGACAAAGGGGTGCCCGGCAAGACGGGCTGAGATCATACCCTGGAACCTGATGCAGTTAGTACTGACGTAGGGATTGTGTTACTTCATTACCGCTCTCCATATTAATAGCACTCTCTTTGTATTTACTTTCGTTATCATCAATAAACCTAATTTTGTAGCGATGAAAGTACAAGTTAACAACAAAGAAGTGGAAATAGCCGATACTTCTACCATTACGCAACTCACCGTACAATTGGAACTTCCCACTCAGGGCATTGCCATTGCAGCGAATAACAAAATGATTCCGCGTACGGACTGGGACAGTTTCACACTCCACGAGAATGACAATCTGGTTATAATTAAAGCTGCTTGCGGAGGATAGACTATGATCAGCCTGCAATTTATTACTCACCATACCGAGAAATATTCTTATCTGGATTCTGCCCGCATGGCACTTGAAGGCGGGTGCAAATGGATACAATTGCGTATGAAGGAAGCGCCACTGGAAGAAGTGGAAGCCGTTGCCCTACAATTGAAACCAATGTGTAAGGAACATGACGCCATTCTGATACTGGACGACCACGTGGAATTGGCCCAAAAGCTGGAAGTGGACGGAGTACATTTGGGTAAAACAGACATGCCGGTAGCCGAAGCCCGCCAACTGCTGGGCGAAGCGTTCATCATTGGCGGAACAGCCAATACATTTGAGGATGTAGAAATGCACTATCGTGCAGGAGCAGACTATGTAGGTATAGGTCCATTCCGTTTCACTACTACCAAAAAGAACCTGAGTCCTGTCTTGGGAATAGAAGGATACACTTCCATCATTTCACAGATGCAACAGGCCGGAATACAACTTCCGGTAGTAGCCATCGGCGGTATCACTTATCAGGATATTCCGGATATCATGAGAACAGGAGTCAACGGTATTGCTTTATCCGGTACCATACTGCAGGCCGAAAACCCTGTAGAAGAGACCACCCGGATCTTGTCAATCCCCCTTTAATCTCCTTCCCTATTATAAATCATCATTCATAAATTATAAATCATGAAACAGCTTATTATTGCGGGACGTGAATTCAACTCCCGGCTATTCCTTGGTACAGGAAAATTCAACTCAAACGAGCTGATGGAACAATCTTTACTTGCATCGGGTACTGAAATGGTAACGGTGGCCATGAAACGCATAGATATGGATAATAAAGAGGATGACATGTTAAAACACATCATTCATCCGCACATCCAGTTGTTACCCAATACATCGGGTGTACGAAATGCGGAAGAGGCCGTATTTGCCGCACAAATGGCACGCGAAGCTTTCGGAACGAACTGGTTGAAGTTAGAGATTCATCCCGACCCGCGCTATCTGCTTCCGGATTCGGTAGAAACATTGAAGGCTACCGAAGAATTGGTAAAACTGGGATTTGTCGTACTTCCCTACTGCCAGGCCGATCCTGTATTATGCAAACAATTGGAAGAAGCCGGTGCGGCAACTGTAATGCCCCTCGGTGCACCCATCGGAACAAACAAAGGTCTGCAAACCAAAGAATTTCTGAAAATCATCATTGAACAAGCTAATATTCCGGTAGTGGTAGATGCCGGAATCGGTGCACCAAGCCATGCCGCCGAAGCAATGGAACTGGGCGCAGCAGCTTGTTTGGTAAACACAGCCATTGCCGTAGCCGGTAACCCGGTAGAGATGGCTAAAGCCTTCAAACAGGCAGTTGAAGCGGGCCGCATGGCTTATGAAGCCGGATTGGGAATGCAAATCGACAACCTGATGGCTGAAGCCAGTTCGCCATTAACTGCTTTTCTTAACTCATAGGCTTCCATGCTAAAAAGATATCATAACATACTATCACTTATCACTAATTAACAATTGCTTATAACATGGAACAAAAGATAAAATTTCCCCGTTCAGAGAAAGTATATATATCGGGAAAACTGTTTCCCGACATACGGGTAGCCATGCGTAAAGTGGAACAAGTGCCCAGTACGACTTTCAATGGCGACGAAAAGATTATAACCCCTAACCCGAAAATATATGTATACGATACCAGTGGGCCTTTCAGCGACCCCGAAATATCCGTGGATTTGAAAAAGGGGTTACCCCGTATGCGTGAAGAATGGATTCTGAAACGTGGTGATGTGGAGCAACTGCCCGAAATCACTTCCGAATACGGCCGTATGCGTCGTGATGATAAAAGTCTGGATCATCTCCGTTTCGAACATATCGCCCTGCCATACCGGGCTAAGGAAGGAGAGCACATCACCCAAATGGCATATGCCAAACGGGGAATTATCACTCCGGAAATGGAATATGTAGCCATCCGTGAAAACATGAACTGCGAAGAATTGGGCATCGAAACCTATATCACACCCGAATTTGTCCGCCGGGAAATAGCCGAAGGCCGTGCCGTGCTACCCGCCAACATCAATCATCCTGAAGCGGAACCAATGATCATCGGCCGTAATTTCCTTGTGAAGATTAATACGAACATCGGTAACTCGGCCACTACTTCCGGTATCGACGAGGAAGTAGAAAAAGCCGTATGGAGTTGTAAATGGGGTGGAGATACACTTATGGATCTTTCCACCGGAGAAAATATTCACGAAACGCGCGAATGGATTATCCGTAACTGCCCTGTACCGGTAGGCACCGTGCCCATCTATCAAGCATTGGAGAAAGTGAACGGTAAGGTAGAAGACCTCACTTGGGAACTTTACCGCGATACCTTGATCGAGCAATGTGAGCAGGGAGTGGATTATTTTACCATTCATGCGGGTATCCGTCGCCATAATGTGCATTTGGCCGACAAACGTCTTTGCGGTATCGTAAGCCGTGGCGGAAGCATCATGAGCAAATGGTGTCTGGTACACGATCGCGAGAGTTTTCTCTACGAACACTTTGATGACATCTGCGACATCTTAGCACAATATGATGTAGCCGTTTCACTGGGCGACGGACTGCGTCCCGGCTCTATCCACGATGCCAATGATGAAGCACAGTTTGCCGAACTCGACACCATGGGAGAACTCGTTGTACGTGCTTGGGAAAAGAATGTGCAAGCATTCATCGAAGGTCCGGGACACGTGCCCATGCACAAAATAAAAGAGAATATGGAACGTCAGATCGAAAAATGCCATAATGCACCGTTCTACACGCTCGGTCCGTTGGTCACGGACATCGCTCCGGGATACGACCATATCACATCGGCCATCGGTGCAGCCCAAATAGGATGGTTAGGTACAGCCATGCTCTGCTATGTCACTCCGAAAGAACATCTGGCGCTTCCGGATAAGGAAGACGTACGTGTAGGGGTCATCACTTACAAGATAGCCGCCCATGCCGCCGACCTTGCCAAAGGACATCCCGGGGCACAAGTTCGCGACAATGCATTGAGCAAAGCCCGTTATGAATTCCGTTGGAAAGATCAATTCGACCTTTCACTCGACCCGGAACGTGCTTTTTCTTATTTTCATGCCGGACGTCACACAGACGGAGAGTATTGCACCATGTGCGGCCCCAACTTCTGTGCCATGCGTCTGAGCCGTGAACTCAGAAATACTAAAAAAGAAGAATAAAGCAAATATGGAGAGAATAGACGAATTCCGTAATATGCTGTTGGTGCATATTTCCGAATTAGATATAAAGCCATTGGTAAAGGAAATCAACTACCATCCGGAATATTTCCCCGACATATACCAACTGACTTCCGACAGTAAGCCACTGGTATCATGGCGCGCCTTATGGGTGTGTGAAAAACTGAGTGAGATACATCCGGAATGGTTCATTCCGCTATACGGAGAACTGACCGACCGATTGCTGACTTGCAAACACGACGGTTCGAAACGCCTATATCTTTCCATACTTTTCAATCTTCCGATACAAGAACCAATATCGGTCCCCCTGCTGAATTTCTGTTTCGACCGTATGTTTTCACCTGCCGAAAGCATCGGTGTGCAAGCCTTATGTATCAAGATGGCCTATCGACTCTGCGAAAAAGAACCGGAGCTAATGGGTGAACTACGCATCATACTGGAAAATGCCGAAACGGAATTCTTCACAAAAGGAGTAACTACTGCTATCCGAAACACATTGAAAAAAATGGGGAGGAAGTAGTCAGGGGAAGAATTTAGTAGTTAAGTAGTCAAGTAGATAAGTAGTTGAATGATCAAATAATTAAGTAGTTAAGTAGTAGAATCAATATGTTTTCAGAAGAATTAGAAAAAATATCATGGGAGGAGACGACGAAAGCCATCTATTCCAAAACAGATGCCGACGTACGTCGTGCATTAGGCAAAGAACACTGTGATGTGAACGATTTCATGGCACTCATATCACCTGCCGCCACCCCTTATCTGGAAGTAATGGCGCGACTCAGTCAAAAGTACACAATGGAACGTTTCGGAAAGACGATCTCCATGTTTGTTCCCTTGTACCTCACCAACTCATGTACCAATTCATGCGTTTATTGTGGTTTTCACATTAGCAATCCTATGAAACGCACCATATTGACTGATGAAGAAATCATAAACGAATACAAAGCTATCAAACGGCTCGCTCCTTTCGAGAACCTGCTGCTGGTAACAGGAGAGAATCCGGCAGCCGCCGGAGTGCCCTACATAGCACGCGCTTTAGATTTGGCTAAACCTTACTTCAGCAACCTTCAGATAGAAGTGATGCCTCTCAAAGCGGAAGAATATGAAGAACTGACCTATCACGGACTGAACGGTGTCATCTGTTTTCAGGAGACATACAACAAGGCTAATTATAAAACCTATCATCCACGCGGCATGAAGTCCAAATTCGAATGGCGCGTCAACGGTTTCGACCGCATGGGACAAGCCGGCGTACACAAAATCGGCATGGGAGTGCTCATCGGCCTGGAAGAGTGGCGTACGGATGTTACAATGATGGCTTACCACCTGCGTTATCTTCAAAAACATTATTGGAAAACCAAATATAGTGTCAATTTCCCACGGATGCGTCCTTCGGAAAATGGCGGTTTCCAACCCAACATCATCATGAACGACCGCGAATTAGCACAGTTGACCTTTGCTATGCGCATCTTCGATCACGATGTAGATATCTCCTACTCCACCCGCGAAAGTGCCGAGATACGTAATCATATGGCAACATTAGGTGTAACTACCATGAGTGCTGAGAGCAAAACAGAGCCGGGCGGATATTACAGCTATCCGCAAACCCTGGAACAGTTTCACATAAATGATGACCGCAAAGCCGTGGAAGTGGAAAGAGATCTGAGAAAACTCGGTCGCGAGCCTGTATGGAAAGACTGGGATCAAAGTTTCGACAATCTGAAAAGAGTATAGTAACATCAACACTATTCATTCTACATTTACCTCAAAAGAAGCTTGAACAGTAGTTGTTTCTCAATTGTGATACGAACGTCTCACATCTATGATACGCGTGTCGCTCAATTGTGAGACGCTCGTCTCACAATTGAGAAAAGATAACTACTACGGTAACTTTTCATTTAAACTACAACAGCTTTTCATCTAAGCTATGCAACATCATTATCAACTATAAAAACATTTGAATATGCGTTATAACCGTCAAATCATGCTTCCCGAAATAGGAAACGAAGGACAAGCCAAGCTGAAAGCGGCCAAAGTATTGATAGTGGGTGTCGGCGGGTTGGGATCACCCATCGCTCTCTACCTAACAGGTGCCGGAGTAGGTACTATCGGACTGGTAGACAATGACGAAGTAAGTATCAGTAATCTGCAACGGCAAGTGATATACACCGAAGAGGAACTTGGAGATTTCAAAGCCGTATGTGCTGCTATGCATCTTACCGCACTCAACAGCGAAATTACTGTGAACTCCTGCCCGGGACGCCTAAATAAAGACAATGCAAGCGAACTTATCAGTGATTATGATATAGTTGTGGATGGGTGTGACAATTTTGCCACGCGTTATCTGATCAATGACATCTGCATAGAACAGGGAAAACCCTACGTCTACGGAGCCATCTGTGGCTTTGAAGGCCAAGTATCCGTTTTCAACTACGGAAATACTCCCAAAACATACAGAGACCTTTATCCCGATGAAGAAGAAATGCTACGCATGCCTCCCCCGCCCAAAGGAGTATTAGGGGTTACTCCTGCTATCACAGGCAGTGTAGAAGCCACCGAAGTATTGAAAATAATCTGTGGTTTTGGAGAAGTTTTGGCAGGTAAATTATGGACAATTGACCTGCGGACATGGCAATCTAACATATTTTCACTATAAACGTTGGCATCGGATATAGTTAATTGCTAACTTTGCTAAACAAATTGTTTAACAAAAGAAATGAAGCTCATTGTAGTTACCACCCCCACCTTCTTCGTTGAAGAAGACAAAATAATTACTGCTCTTTTCGAAGAGGGTCTGGACATTCTACACCTTAGAAAACCGGAAACACCTGCTATGTACTCAGAACGTCTGCTGACGCTGATACCGGAGAAATTTCATCACCGTATCGTTACGCACGAACATTTCTACTTAAAAGAGGAATTCAATCTGATGGGAATCCACTTAAACAGTAGAAACCCTAAAGAGCCCCATGACTATGCAGGGCACGTAAGTTGTTCGTGTCATTCGGTAGAAGAGGTGAAAAATAAAAAGCACTTCTACGATTATGTATTCATGAGTCCCATCTACGACAGTATCTCGAAGGTGAATTATTACTCCACTTACACAGCCGAAGAACTACGCCAAGCACAGAAAGATAAAATTATCGACTGTAAAGTAATGGCGCTCGGTGGCATTAATGAAGAAAATATATTAGAAATAAAAGATTTTGGTTTCGGTGGTGCCGTAGTACTCGGAGACGTTTGGAATAAATTCGATGCTTGTTGTGACCGTGATTATCTGGCAGTAATAGAACACTTTAAAAAGTTGAAAAAGCTGGCTGATTGATATTTATAGCAATTCGATATAAGAACTCCCACTTTACTCTTAATGAATGAAGCGGGAGTTTGTTGCGTTAGCAAGGCAGTTAGGCCATTTAGAATTTATATCCTAAAGTAATAGCACAGTTTATATTTTTAGGGTTAGAGTCAAGGTTCAGATCTGCCAGTTTCACCAAACCAAACTGACCATCAATACCTACAATAATCCGACCGAACTCGGCTGCAACACCCACTCCCAAACCGGCATCAAAACGATCAAAGGCATCACTTCCGAAAGTTTTTTCCTTGATATCCGTCTTCGATCCACTTATACTCATTTTGGTTCTGGTTTTTCCTCCTACTCCACAAGCTAAATATGGACCGGCGCTTACCACAATATTCGTATTATTGGCCACATTGAAACGCGCTGCCGCCATAATCGGCAATTCAAAATACATTGCATTGAACTTTACTTCAGCTTCATTACCGGAAACAGTTGCACTGAACTTAGCCCCCTTTTGGGACAAAAACAAAGAAGGCTGTAACAACCACGTATCGTTAAAGGCATATTCCATCCCTACCCCCAATTTAACACCAACCTTAGCACTCACATCCAAATCACCCGTAAAGTTACTGATATTCATACCGACTTTAGCATTCCAGGAAACTTGTGAAAAACCCGCTAAAGACAATAAAGCGAACATCACTAATAAAATACCTTTCTTCATAATTTTAATGTTTTTAATTAATATAAAGTCATTTTCTGTGTTAACAATGTTACAAATATATTATTTAAATACATTAAAAACAAACATATTGTTAATAATTATACAACAAATAGATATTACATACAAGAAAAGGGAATTCCCTATTTATTGGAACTCCCTTCCCTATTTCTGATTTGAAAATAAAGGATCTTCGCTTTAATCTTTCAAAACCGGTCTGTTAAAATTCATAATGAAAACCAAAGCTCAAGTCTTCACTCTGCAAACTGATACCAAAACCGTCTTCAGTCACCGAATAATCATCCCTGAAGCCCACGAAGCCACATTTAGCAATAAGACTAAAATTCTTATTCAACTTTAAAGCAATCCCCGGCTTCAAACCGATTTCATAACCATTGGTAGCTTTATCAGCACCTTTTATACGATTGGTTGAAAATCCCAGACCACCGTCAATAAACAGTCTGACAATCTTATTCTCATAATAAGAAAAACGTGCATAAGGTGCAATAGCAACGCTATTTCTTTTCATTTTCTCAAAATAATCGTGTGAATAAGAGAACGTAACTCCTACCGCCCACTGTTCATTAAGGTTATAACCGACTTCGGGGGCAATTGTAAAATTAGTTCTATTGGCATCACCATTACGCCATAAATTAAATACACCACCCATGTAAAGATCTTGAGCATTCACAGACAAGGCTGCCACCATTACAAATAAAGACACTAACAGTTTTTTCATTTTTCTTTTGTTTTAAATTAAACATAAAATAGGCAAGTTCATGTGTCTATTTATTTCGGGGCGCAAAGATATAACAAGAGTTTTGACTAAACAATATTTTAGTTAGTTTTTTATAAAACTTCGAAATAGATAAATAAAAAAGGGAAGCCGTTTTTAATGGCTTCCCTCTCCAAGATATGATTATAAACGTTATCAATCTTCTAATGCTGCCTGCGCCGCTGCAAGTCTCGCAATGGGTACACGGAATGGAGAACAACTTACATAGTTCAATCCTACTCTATGGCAGAACTTCACAGATGAAGGTTCACCACCATGTTCACCGCAAATACCACATTTCAAATCCGGACGAACCGCACGCCCCTTTTCCGTAGCCATACGAACCAACTGGCCTACACCGTTTTGGTCGAGCACTTGGAATGGGTCTACTTTCAGAATCTTCTTTTCCAGATAAACCGGAAGGAAAGAAGCAATGTCATCACGAGAATAACCGAATGTCATCTGTGTTAAATCATTCGTACCAAATGAGAAGAACTCGGCTGAAGAAGCAATGCGATCGGCTGTCAAAGCAGCACGTGGAATCTCAATCATCGTACCTACCTTATAATCAATACGATCACCAACCTCTGCAAAGAGTTTTTCAGCCTCAGCACGAATCACGTCTTCCTGCTGCTTGAATTCATAAAGGATACCGGTCAACGGTACCATGATTTCCGGATGTGTCTCAACACCTTCTTTCTTTAATTCGAGAGCAGCACCAAGAATGGCACGAGTCTGCATCTGAGTGATTTCCGGATAAGTATTACCCAAACGACAACCGCGGTGACCCAACATCGGATTATGTTCGCAAAGCGATTCTACACGCTGTTGGATATATTGCAAGCTTACCCCCATTGTATCTGCCATTTCCTGTTGTCCTTTCAAATCGTGCGGAACGAACTCGTGCAAAGGAGGATCGAGCAGACGAACAGTCACCGGACAACCAGCCATTGCCTTAAAGATTCCTTTAAAATCCGCTTGCTGGTACGGAAGAATTTTAGCCAACGCTTTACGACGTCCATCCGCGTTCTCAGCCAGAATCATCTCACGCATTGCTTTAATCTTCTCACCTTCGAAGAACATATGTTCCGTACGACAAAGACCGATTCCCACAGCACCAAAATCACGGGCTACTTTTGCATCATGCGGAGTATCGGCATTAGTACGTACCTGAAGTTTCGTATATTTATCGGCCAAAGCCATCAATTCGGCAAAATCACCGGAAAGCTCGGCAGCTTTCGTTTCTACTTTACCTTGATAAACTTCACCCGTACTACCGTTCAACGAGATATAATCGCCTTCTTTTAACAGAACACCGTCTACTTCTACCGTGCGTGCCTTATAATCGATATTCAAAGCACCGGCACCGGAAACACAACATTTACCCATACCACGTGCTACTACGGCAGCGTGAGAAGTCATACCACCGCGAGCAGTCAAGATACCCTGTGCAACAGCCATACCGGCAAGGTCTTCGGGAGAAGTCTCCACACGTACCATTACTACTTTCTTACCTCCGGCAGCCCATTCGGCAGCATCATCAGCAAAGAATACAATCTGTCCGGTTGCAGCACCCGGAGAAGCAGGAAGTCCGCGAGTCAGCACTTTCGCCTGTTTCAAAGCATTTTTATCGAATACCGGGTGAAGAAGCTCATCCAGCTTATTGGGTTCAACACGCATTAGAGCGGTCTTTTCGTCAATCATTCCCTGATGGAGCAAATCCATGGCAATTTTCACCATAGCCGCACCGGTACGTTTGCCGTTACGGGTTTGCAGGAACCACAATTTACCTTCCTGTACAGTAAACTCCATATCCTGCATGTCGCGGTAATGATTTTCAAGTTTAGTTTGTAATGCATCCAGTTGTTTGTAGATTTCGGGCATAGCCTCTTCCATAGAAGGAAATTGAGCGGCGCGTACTTCTTCTGTCACACCGGCCAATACAGCCCAACGCTGAGACCCTATTTTAGTAATCTGTTGCGGAGTACGGATACCGGCCACCACATCTTCGCCCTGTGCATTAATCAGATATTCGCCATTGAACAGGTCTTCACCCGTAGCAGCATCGCGTGAGAAGCAAACACCGGTAGCAGAAGTATCGCCCATATTACCAAATACCATTGCCTGTACAGAAACGGCAGTCCCCCATTCATCAGGAATACCTTCCATTTTACGATAAAGAATGGCACGTTCGTTCATCCATGAATTAAATACGGCACAAATAGCTCCCCAAAGTTGTTCATAGGCACATGTCGGAAAATCTTTTCCAGTCTGTTCTTTTACAGCAGCCTTAAAGCGCTTCACCAGTTCCTTGAGGTCTTCTACTTCAAGCTGATTGTCCAATTTCACACCTTTAGCATGTTTCACCTCTTCAATGATAGCTTCGAACGGATCGACATCCTCCTTATTCACAGGTTTCATGCCCAATACCACATCGCCATACATTTGTACGAAACGACGATAAGAGTCCCATGCAAAACGGGCATTACCGGTTTTGCGGGTCAATCCTTCCACCACCTCATCATTTAAGCCCAAATTCAAAATAGTATCCATCATACCCGGCATAGAAGCACGCGCTCCGGAACGGACCGAAACGAGCAGAGGATTTTCGATATCGCCGAATTTCGACTTCATCAGTACTTCTACATTTGCAATGGCTTTTTCTACTTCGTCTTTTAGGAGAGCTACGACTTTATCTTGTCCCAATTCATAATATTCGGTACAAACGTCTGTTGTGATTGTAAATCCGGGAGGAACAGGAACCCCGATAAGATTCATTTCTGCAAGATTGGCACCTTTACCACCCAATAGATTTCTCATACCGGCCTTGCCTTCCGCCTGGCCATTTCCAAAGGTATAAACTCTTTTTTTGTCCATAATACGTATTTAAAGTTATCTAATTGTGATTTTTTCTGTTCGCAAATCTAAGTATATTTCACAAACCAGAAAACTTTTCATGAAAAAAGTTTCTATTAAAATGCAATTTCGACATTGCAATCTTTATTATTTCATCTGATAGAGAGAAATCCCGAAAAAATACCTATTTTTGCGAAATAATTTATTAGACTGGTGTAAAAGTGGCAAGAAAGAAAAAAGAACTTCCCTTATTAGAGAAGGTAACAATTACGGATGTGGCTGCCGAAGGAAAAGCCATAGCAAAAGTAAACGACCTGGTGATTTTTGTTCCTTATGTAGTACCGGGTGATGTGGTAGATCTGCAAATCAAACGCAAAAAGAACAAATATGCCGAAGCAGAAGCTGTGAATTTCCACGAATATTCTTCAACACGTGCCGTTCCTTTCTGCCAGCACTATGGCATATGCGGTGGTTGTAAGTGGCAAGTGCTTCCCTATGCAGAACAAATCAAATACAAGCAGAAACAAGTGGAAGATAACCTGAGAAGAATCGGAAAAATCGAACTGCCGGAAATTTCTCCGATATTGGGTTCCGCCAAAACCGAATTCTATCGGAATAAATTGGAATTTACCTTTTCGGACAAACGCTGGCTCACATACGAAGAAGTAAAACAAGAAGTGAAATACGACCAGATGAATGCTGTAGGATTCCACATTCCCGGAGCATTCGACAAGGTGCTGGCTATTGAGAAATGCTGGTTACAGAATGATATATCCAACCGTATCCGTAATGCGGTACGTGATTATGCTTACGAGCACAACTACTCTTTCATCAATCTGCGCTCGCAAGAAGGCATGCTTCGCAATATGATTATCCGCACCTCTTCTACGGGTGAGCTAATGGTTATTATTATCTGCAAGATCGTAGAAGACAGTGAAATGACGCTCTTTAAGCAACTGCTGCAATACGTGGCAGACACATTCCCGGAAATTACTTCTCTGCTATATATTATTAATAATAAATGCAATGACACCATCAATGATCTGGATGTCTACGTTTTTAAAGGTAATGACCACATTTTCGAAGAAATGGAAGGATTGCGCTTCAAAGTCGGTCCGAAATCATTCTACCAGACCAACTCCGAACAAGCATACAATCTGTATAAGATAGCCCGTGATTTTGCCGGACTGACAGGAAACGAATTGGTGTACGACCTTTATACGGGTACGGGAACCATTGCCAACTTCGTGTCCCGCCAAGCTCGCCAAGTGATCGGTATCGAGTATGTACCCGAAGCCATAGAAGACGCCAAAGTGAATGCCGAAATCAATGGAATAGACAATACCCTATTCTTTGCCGGAGACATGAAAGACATGCTGACCCAAGAGTTCATCAATGAATATGGTCGTCCGGATGTTATCATTACTGACCCTCCACGTGCCGGAATGCATCAAGATGTAGTAGATGTTATCCTTTTTGCCGAACCAAAACGAATTGTATATGTCAGTTGTAATCCGGCCACACAAGCGCGTGACTTACAGTTGCTGGACGTGAAATACAAAGTAAAAGCAGTACAACCAGTCGATATGTTCCCACATACACACCATGTTGAGAATGTCGTTTTACTCGAACTCAGATAAAAGAGAAAATATGGCTAAAGAGAAAAAACCAAAAAGAAGTGCAGCCGAAAAAGCCAAAGCACAATATACGGGATATACGGTGAAAGAGCCTATGGAACTGATGGAGTTCCTTGCCAGCAAAATGCCGGATGCCAGCCGTACAAAGTTGAAATCATTGTTGAGTAAACGTATCGTATACGTTGATAAGGTCATCACCACACAATTCAATTTTCCGTTGCAACCGGGCATGAAAATAGAAATCAGCAAGGACAAAGGCCGGAAAGAATTCAGTAACCGCTTGCTAAAGATCGTCTACGAGGATGCCTATATCATCGTGGTGGAGAAAATGGAAGGACTATTGTCCGTCAATACGGAAAGACAGAAAGAACGTACGGCATATACCATTCTCAACGAGTATGTGCAACGTTCGGGAAAGCACCACCGCATATATATCGTACATCGTCTGGACAGAGACACTTCGGGATTGATGATGTTTGCCAAAGATGAAAAGACACAGCATACCTTACGTGAATATTGGCATGATATCGTGACAGACCGTCGCTACGTAGCAGTAGTTGCTGGTGAAATGGAAAAAGATCATGGAACGGTAACCTCTTGGTTGACCGATCGTACACTCTACGTAAGCTCCAGCAAATATGATGATGGCGGTTCGAAATCAGTCACTCATTATCACACAATCAAACGTGCTAACGGATATTCATTGATGGAATTGGATCTGGAAACAGGACGTAAGAATCAGATTCGTGTACACATGCAAGACTTAGGACATCCTATCATTGGTGACGGTAGATACGGTGGAGAAAACACTCCGAATCCTATCGGACGCCTTGCCCTTCATGCATTCAAACTCTGCTTCTATCATCCGGTAACCAACGAACTGATGGAATTCGAAACTCCATATCCACCGGCATTCAAGAAACTGTTTCTGAAAAAATAAGAAGCGGTAAGTGAAAATACCCATATATATAATGATAATGCCTCGTAGCAAAACATGTTATGGAGCATTATCATTATATATATGGCAAAATACCTATTGGCATACTCGCATCCAAACACGATTTTAATTATCCATTTCTAAGGATACACTAAATTCATATGCACCATCGGCATAAAGCTCTCCGTTCAGGAATCGGCCACTGACATATACACCTCTTATTTCCAACATAGGATAATCCGGCCCATAATCCAGATACAAAGTTCCCATGTCTATCCACCAGCGAACAGGTAAAGTAGCCGCTCTTCCTCCACCACCATCGGCATAATAATACTGCTCATCGATAGCATAATCGTTTCCTTTGAAAGTAATGCCGCTTTCCACATTATAAGGGCCTACCGCGAAACCCAGATCGCCCACCCAAGTACGATCTATAATATAGTAATAAATTGATTCGTCATCTTGTTCACAAGATGAAAAACTCAAAATAGCCATCGCCAATACCAGTAGCAGTTTTATGTGATTCAATACTTTCATATTCTTTTCCTATTCTTTTCTAAATGTCACCTCAACTCCATCCAATTTACCGGAAAGATAATTCTGGCGCACCCAAACATTCTCAAAATAATAAACTTCGTTTGCACCACGGTCGAGTCTCAACCCTTCCATTTCCTGGTCTATCCATTCCCAAGTAAAATTATAGGTCACAGTACTATAAGGACGAGATTCCTCCGGACGGTAATATTGAAATATTTCCTGTCCGCTCCTATCTTGAGTAAACTTCAATTGATGCACGCACTTCATATCATTATCCATCTTGCTATTTTCCGTCCATGTCTTGCCACACAGTTTTTCATCACTGTTGCGCAAATAGTCATCTGTGTAATAAATATCGTCGCCACAAGCTCCCAAGCCAAGCACCAATATCAATAACAATGCGAATCTTGTATAGTTTAATCTTTTCATATTCTTATGCTTTATTGTTAATAATACGTTGGCAAATATAGTGTTTTTAATCTACTATATGTGAATAAAGCCCGCTTTTTTGTACCTTTGCAAACATAAACGTTAAACTTTTTACATGAAAATTCTTTGGCTCGACTTAAACAGTTCTTATGCTCACTCCTCATTGGCGCTACCGGCACTACATGCACAGATGGCTACCAACGACTCCTTTGAATGGGAAATCGTTTCAGCTACCATCAATGAAAACGTAGGAATGGTGACAAACAGTATCTATCATCACCATCCGGATATTATAGCAGCAACCAACTGGTTATTCAATCATGAGCAACTGTTACACATTCTCTCAAGGGCCAAAGCATTACTACCTTATTGCCGCATCGCTCTGGGAGGTCCGGAATTTTTAGGAGACAATGAAGACTTTCTACGTAAAAATCCTTTTGTCGATTGTGTATTCCGGGGAGAAGGTGAAGAAGTATTTCCTCAATGGTTACAATATCAAAATCAACCGGAACAATGGGATACAGTCACTGGACTATGCTACCTCGACAAGAAAAATCTGTATCACGACAACGGTATTGCCCGTGTAATGAACTTTGTTCATCTCATCCCGCCGGAAAAGAGCAGTTTCTTTAACTGGAGCAAACCATTCGTACAATTAGAGACAACACGAGGATGTTTCAACACTTGTGCTTTCTGTGTAAGCGGTGGAGAGAAGCCGGTACGAACACTTCCAATAGAAACAATCCGTGAACGCTTGATGGAAATTCACCGACATGGAATAAAGAATGTCCGTGTACTCGACCGTACGTTCAACTACAATAACAAGCGGGCCAAAGAACTACTAAACCTGTTTCTTGAGTTTTCACCGGATATCTGTTTTCATCTGGAAATACATCCCGCTTTACTTTCCGAAGAATTGAAAAAAGAACTGGCCGGACTTCCTAAAGGTTTGCTACACTTGGAAGCCGGTATCCAAAGTTTGCGCGAACCAGTACTGGAACAGAGCCGTAGAATGGGACGCTTATCCGATGCTTTAGACGGATTGAAATATCTATGTTCCTTGCACAATATGGAGACTCATGCCGATCTCATTGCCGGATTGCCTCTATATCATCTTTCTGAAATTTTCGAAGACATACATACTCTGGCTGAATACGGTGCAGGAGAGATTCAACTGGAATCATTGAAATTGCTTCCCGGAACGGAAATGCGGCGAAGAGCCGAAGAACTCGGCATTCAATATGCTCCTCTTCCTCCCTACGAAGTCCTACAAACAAGAGAAATCAGTGTAGACGAATTACAAACAGCCCGTGTGCTCTCGCGCTTACTGGATGGCTTTTATAATACTCCTACCTGGCAAAACATCACTCGGACACTGATGTTGGAAAACGAACATTTCTTGCATCATTTTCTGGATCACCTTATGCAAATCGGCTTGATAGACCAACCACTGAGCTTGGAAAAAAGAGGATTGATTTTGTATGAATTCTGTAAGCAAAATTATCCGGCCTATCAGACACAGGTCAGCATTGCTTGGATAGAAGCGGGCATGTCACTAAAGAAACTTCCGGCAGAAAAAGTAAAAACGAAACGACAAATCCCTCCCGAAACGTGGATAACCATTTATGGCAAGTACAAAGAGACATTACGCTTATGTTTCCTGCCCGCCAATCAAGAAGGACAAGCAGGATACTGGTTTGGATTTGAATCAGAAATACAAAAGGCAGAACCGGTATTTAAAGCGCTCACAATGTGACGTAGATCACCCTTTCATTTAGTAATCTATAAAATCTCATTTCATGGTAGTGCTATTAACATACAACACTCTGTTCCAACAAAATTACGGTTCACATGATTCAATTTCATAACGATACAATTAATACGATGCCTGTGCAATGGGTACTGCTGCCAATTATTAGTTTCAATTCCATAACGGTACAATTAATACTACATTACTAGGTATATTTATAACCTTAGGTCAATTGTTTCAATTCCACAACGGTACAATTAATACGGAGATGTTCATTATTATAGGTAAGCGTAAGAAACAGGTTTCAATTCCACAACGGTACAATTAATACCAAGATTACAGGTGATGGAACGGTTGATGCTTCTGACAGTTTCAATTCCACAACGGTACAATTAATACCATGGCCAAATCATCGAAAGCGACCGCGCCAATCGTTTCAATTCCACAACGGTACAATTAATACATCGTACACAAACCGCAATACCTTGACTTCAAAAGTGTTTCAATTCCACAACGGTACAATTAATACCGGCTGCCAGCCGGGTGGCATTTATTGAATTCCCGGTTTCAATTCCACAACGGTACAATTAATACTAATTCGTTGTATTGTGTTTCTTCGTTTAATCTTGTGTTTCAATTCCACAACGGTACAATTAATACTAAACGCATCAAACAATGTACCAATGACGTTCGAAGTTTCAATTCCACAACGGTACAATTAATACCCTTGCATTCTAAATTGAAATTTGTTGAACAATGTGTTTCAATTCCACAACGGTACAATTAATACTGCGTTGGTAGATACCCGAGCAAACGCTCAACTTAGTTTCAATTCCACAACGGTACAATTAATACCTTACCTTGACTTATAATAATGAGCATCTCCCAAAGTGGTTTCAATTCCACAACGGTACAATTAATACTATATTTTTCTGTCCTATACGATTGTACAACAGTGTTTCAATTCCACAACGGTACAATTAATACTATGATAAGAAAGGCGCTCCCGTTACCGAATCTCTGTTTCAATTCCACAACGGTACAATTAATACTCCGCATGCTGCTGTAACATATCTTAATCGTTCGTCGTTTCAATTCCACAACGGTACAATTAATACATAATCTCTTTGTCTTTTTGCACTGATTGCTTTTGTTTCAATTCCACAACGGTACAATTAATACATTTGCTCATCCGTAAGTTTACCTTGCTTCTTAGCATGTTTCAATTCCACAACGGTACAATTAATACACTGATAGAGGAATTGAAAGTGAAGAACTTTTCGGTTTCAATTCCACAACGGTACAATTAATACTACCATCAACGATGTTATACCCATACGGCTCAACGATGTTTCAATTCCACAACGGTACAATTAATACAATTTTGAGCTGACAATTAAGAATGTTACACTTTCGTTTCAATTCCACAACGGTACAATTAATACAACACAATATTCGTTATTTTGCGGTTGGTGAATAGTTTCAATTCCACAACGGTACAATTAATACGGACTGCGCCACAGACAGTTTTTGACACGGCTTCAATGTTTCAATTCCACAACGGTACAATTAATACTTGGAGAAGGAGTTCGGGGATATCACCTACGAAACGTTTCAATTCCACAACGGTACAATTAATACGATGTTACGTATCTTAATCGCTCATCTGTACATGTGTTTCAATTCCACAACGGTACAATTAATACCCCGTGCAATCGCACGCAACGTTCGCGTTGATATCGTGTTTCAATTCCACAACGGTACAATTAATACTGTATTTGCAGTTACGGAGACAACGGATAAGATTTAGTTTCAATTCCACAACGGTACAATTAATACTTCCTCCTTAGAATCCTTTTCTACCGATTCCAACGTTTCAATTCCACAACGGTACAATTAATACGGGAATGCTTGCTGACGGTGATTATGTTCCACAAGTTTCAATTCCACAACGGTACAATTAATACCCATCACAGGGGGTACAACCTCCTGGAACACGGGTGTTTCAATTCCACAACGGTACAATTAATACTTAAAAAAAATCGACTTCTTTAAAATATTTTAAATTAGTTTCAATTCCACAACGGTACAATTAATACATCTCCCAAGGGAAGATTGTACTGTCGTCGGAAATGTTTCAATTCCACAACGGTACAATTAATACAGTTCCCAAGCGACATTGCCAAATTCCGTAAATTGTTTCAATTCCACAACGGTACAATTAATACACGGAAGCTCTCTAAAATCACGAATCAACGCAGGGTTGTTTCAATTCCACAACGGTACAATTAATACTATAAGGGTCTATAAGCGTCGGTCTTCTTTCAGTGTTTCAATTCCACAACGGTACAATTAATACGACTGTGTGTTCCCGGAAAAGACTGAAAAATTAGGTTTCAATTCCACAACGGTACAATTAATACAGGTTCTGTGCTTCCGCCACATGCAATCTCCCTTGTTTCAATTCCACAACGGTACAATTAATACTTGAACCGTCCCGTCAACGATATCGGTTTGTTGAGTTTCAATTCCACAACGGTACAATTAATACTCTTCCCTGTATTATCGTAAGGGAGCCAGGACGTTCAAGTTTCAATTCCACAACGGTACAATTAATACCTTATTATATTGATGGTCAAGTTCAGTATAACCAAGTTTCAATTCCACAACGGTACAATTAATACAATATTGACAAGTACGTTGTGGTTGATCGTTCTACGTTTCAATTCCACAACGGTACAATTAATACTATGAAAACTGAAGAAGTTGCAGCGAAAATAAAATATGTTTCAATTCCACAACGGTACAATTAATACAAAATTTCAAAGATGTACCAGACAAATTAGAAGGGTTTCAATTCCACAACGGTACAATTAATACATTCAGCACCAATTATCTACACAGAGAAAAAAAAGTTTCAATTCCACAACGGTACAATTAATACATTGAATATTGTCGGTCATCTGTGTAAGAATTTCGTTTCAATTCCACAACGGTACAATTAATACGATGACAGAAAACACACATATAAACTTTATGAGTGTTTCAATTCCACAACGGTACAATTAATACAAGGTATGCAAAATCTACCACCTTTAGGTACACCTTTGTTTCAATTCCACAACGGTACAATTAATACTTATGATTGTTCTAAAATGAAGCCGGAAAGTGTTGTTTCAATTCCACAACGGTACAATTAATACAAATACGTGAAGAACAATCAAGCAGATCGTAATCAAGTTTCAATTCCACAACGGTACAATTAATACTCCCTATTGATTACATTGCAAGTCGTATTGCTGGGTTTCAATTCCACAACGGTACAATTAATACGACAAAACAGACTGTCCTGTGTAGATATTATAAACGTTTCAATTCCACAACGGTACAATTAATACTATTATTGATGTCTCTTCTGACCCTTGTGATCAATGTTTCAATTCCACAACGGTACAATTAATACAATCCTTTGCTAATGCATTGATTGCAATTTCAGAGTTTCAATTCCACAACGGTACAATTAATACAGTATTTGTAACATTAACAATTAGCGAGGAATCAGTTTCAATTCCACAACGGTACAATTAATACAGAGCTATCAGCAGTTGTACTAACACATCCAACAGTGTTTCAATTCCACAACGGTACAATTAATACAAACGTGTCTAATACGGGTGCGCCATAACCTCCAAGGTTTCAATTCCACAACGGTACAATTAATACCACAAGCAGAGGGAACAGGACAGCCAACAGACAAGTTTCAATTCCACAACGGTACAATTAATACAACAAAAGCAATAAGCGAAAACTTAGTAATAGCTGTTTCAATTCCACAACGGTACAATTAATACTAAAAGAAGTAACTACAAAAACAAGATCAAGTAAGTTTCAATTCCACAACGGTACAATTAATACGAAATAAAATATACACAGAAGAAGAAAGAGAAAAATTAGTTTCAATTCCACAACGGTACAATTAATACTACTTAAAATTCAGAAAGGAGGTCGAACAAATCAGTGTTTCAATTCCACAACGGTACAATTAATACTGTGTAAAATTCGTTTCCTTGGCTATAGTCGATTCGGTTTCAATTCCACAACGGTACAATTAATACTGTAACTCAATGAAATACACAGCCGAAAGACTGAAGTTTCAATTCCACAACGGTACAATTAATACAACAGGTGTTGGAATAGGTGGTAGTGTATTAAGCAGTTTCAATTCCACAACGGTACAATTAATACATAAAATATACACAGAAGAAGAAAGAGAAAAATTAGTTTCAATTCCACAACGGTACAATTAATACCAAGTGAAGAAAATAACGATTTCATAATCACCCTGTTTCAATTCCACAACGGTACAATTAATACAATGAAGCACTTGCAATAACGGAAAATATGAAAACTGGTTTCAATTCCACAACGGTACAATTAATACTCGACCCGATGAGAATAAACACAAGAATACCAACGTTTCAATTCCACAACGGTACAATTAATACTTGGATTGTGTTTTAGTCCTACATGTCCTTCCATCACGTTTCAATTCCACAACGGTACAATTAATACTATTTCATTGAGTTACACGCTTTTCCGATTGAGTGTTTCAATTCCACAACGGTACAATTAATACTTCAATATCGCCAGGTGTTTCGAGCTCGCATAGGAAGTTTCAATTCCACAACGGTACAATTAATACGCGACAGGCTCCAGGGAAGACATCAAAGTAAACCAAGTTTCAATTCCACAACGGTACAATTAATACCTCAATGCGTGCGTAAAGAAATTCAATGAGAACAGTTTCAATTCCACAACGGTACAATTAATACGGAACTGGCGAAATACTTTAAGGCTCCGATAATACGTTTCAATTCCACAACGGTACAATTAATACTTGTTTAACATTTGCCGTATATTATTATCCTTATCTTGTTTCAATTCCACAACGGTACAATTAATACGACGAGAAAGTAAGAGATAAAATAGCCTATAATATGTTTCAATTCCACAACGGTACAATTAATACTTCCTGAAAGACATATATATTTCTCTGAAACTGTTGTTTCAATTCCACAACGGTACAATTAATACGGTTGTGAGGAAGCTCTCGCATTGACAAATGCAATGGTTTCAATTCCACAACGGTACAATTAATACTGTCCCATCCTGTATCACTTCCCGGAGCCTGCAATGTTTCAATTCCACAACGGTACAATTAATACATATCGGCAAATGTATCCTGTTTTTCAACTACAACGTTTCAATTCCACAACGGTACAATTAATACGGACTTGCAGTTCACGAAGGTTGTGCCCGACATAATGTTTCAATTCCACAACGGTACAATTAATACTCTAACAAACACTCAAAAAAAACAATTAAAAATGAGTGAGTTAGCAAATAACAAATATGCTTTTTATATGATTAATTATGTCGATGGATAATAACATAAAAAATGCCGGACATCGACATAGCAGCTATTTCACTGTATATCAACACGTCAAAGAACGATCTACAACGTAGAGCCTTATTGCAAAGACAATAAAAACAATTATCGACAACTAAATTATAAAAAATTGTCGATACTACACCGTTCTTTCCCGATAATTTTCTTCTCCAAAGAACATTGTGAGGAACCTTTAAAAACAATAATACTATCTTCATCTTCCTTCATGAAAGCCTTTGCAGCAGATAACATTTCCTTTAATCGTACTTCTGATATTTCCCCCTCAAATACGGAATTTTGTATCCAATTCAAATACTTACGACATAGCTTCAGCATCTTTGCAACTCGTCTTTCGCCAAAATCATAAACCAAAATGACATACATATTTTACCAATACATTTTAAAGGGTTTGTATTCTTCTATATCCAATAAATGTTTCGCTAATTTATAGCATTCCAGTTTCATTAAATGCCGATAACTTACATTTCTATTCAATGTCCGATGCTTGATCGTTTCAATAAGCTTATCTTCAATGGCTTTCACAAAAATCTTTTTTCCTGTTTGATTCAACAAACAACGATTCAGCTTTCGATCAAAATGCTTCTCTTGAATCTCTTTCCTGTTCAAGACTCTAAAAATTACCCGGTCAATAATAACAGGCTTGAAAATTTCTGCAATGTCTAATGCCAAAGAGTAACGCCGTTCTCCAGGAGTATGTAAGAAACTAATAGTCGGATTTAATTGCGTCTGATGGATAGCTCTCAAACACAACGTATAACACATCATATTTCCAAAAGAGATAAGCGCATTTACTTCATTTAAAGGAGGTTGTTTGGTGCGATTTCCCATTTCAAAATCATTCAAAATAAGGTTGAATGCATCATAATAAGTTTGCCGGATCATTCCTTCCGTTCCCATCAATTCTTGTATGGAAGCAGTTTCAGAAAGTTTAGAAGCATATCCTTTGATAAGTTCCATGACTTCCTCCATGTCTTTCCCCCGGCGATTATAGTACTGCAAATTTTTAACCATATTATAAGCAGCCGCTTCTATAAATTTTTGTGCTATCAAAAGTCGCTTCTTTTTGTTCTGATATGCAGAAGTTTGAGCTAATAGCATTCGCCCGGACAAAAGAGAATCTTTCGGCATAAACGATCCGGTATAATTCTCATAGTAATCAAAGAAATGTACTGCTATATCTTTCTGTCCCAAGAAATTAAACAAGGAACTATTAGCCCGTAATGAACCAAAAACATAAAACTCATTTACATCTTCAACAGGTAGATAGCGGGGCTGTCCCGTACAAGGCTCTCCATTACCGTCTTCCTCCGCAACAGGAGTAAACTTCAAAGTATTGTCTTTACGTTCCAATTGTCCCGGATTAAATAAATAATAAGTCTTTTTCACTCTTCCTCCTCCCCACTATAACAAAAATCCCAATAACTACAATTTCTGCATATTCGTTTCTTCTCCAAAGGTGGACAAAAATCAGATTCGATAACCTGCTTTATTTCATTTATCATTTCAACAATCGTTTCACGATCTATATCACTCAGCAGCACCGTATCCCTTTTCCGCAAAACCGGATATTCCAATATTCCGGAGATACCCTCTATGCCATTCTGTTCGAATACATACATATAATATTTTAATTGCCATTCATGAGCCACTTCAACCTTATCGGACTTTTTTATTTCATGAATTACCTTGTGCAAAGTATCATAATAATCCACTTTTATCCCGTCCATCTCTACCTCTTCGTATTTAGCAGAACGCTGCGGATAAGATTCTTCATGTATCAACTTTCCCTCATGGACCAAGTCAGAGGTATGTTCCATACTTATGCCATTAGCAAACAGCCATAATTTGCGCTTACAAATCTGATAATAATTAAAGTGAGTGCCTGTAATATTCATTTCCATTTGAAATTAAGAGAATAAGGCAGAACCATACAGCCCTGCCTTACACATCCTATCATTATCCTTTTTGATTTTCATAATCAAAAGCAAGCATCCACTCCTTCAATTTATCCTCCGCTTTCTGCAAGGCGTCAGCGGACTCTGTTTCAGTGGTCATATATCCCGAACAAGGCAAGGTTACGTATAAATCCGCCCCGGCTGTTTCATCTATCAGAGGTTTGGCTTTAGGCCTTTCTGTTTCTTCTACTAACTTGGCACGAATGGCGCCTGCCAACGCATTGGCATTATCACTCACTGCAATGGCAAGCGTTTCCATCAAACTGAATGTTCTGGATTGATTACTTGTTATCTTCCAATTAATAAGCGCTTTGGCAATAGCCGGTATCACTCTTTCCCTGTCAGCTTTGGGCATCACCAGGCACTCGCCAAAAACATTACGGGAAGCTACCCAACCTTTTTCTTTCAATTCCTCGATCTTCTCTTTGGTCAATTCCGGTTCCATCTGATTTACCGAAACCGCAAATAAGGTACGCAAGTCAATAGCAATATCGTATACAAATAAACCGGTAGCACGGGTATTATCAGGAATCCATTTACGGTACAGACTTCTGTCCGTTCCTGTCAACAGGGTTTCTACCTGTTCTTCGCTCATCGGTTTACCGGAAGCATCGCGCACTATTACTTTATGCAATTCCGGCCTGTCACTTCGGTCAAAAGTCGCATTCTCTGTAATGCGTCCTCCCAACAACGGATGCAATGGACGCATAGCAGAAATAGAGAATGGACTCCTTCTTTTCAGCGTACGCTCAGTACCCCCTTTTGAAGCCCTCATCCAGCCTCCCAATAGCTGATCGTAATATTGAGGATCACAAAGAGAAAGCACCTCCCCTTCTCCTAAAAGATTCTTACTATTTACATCGAAAACAAAAGTAACGGAAGACGGATCAGCCTGCAACTCACAGTTTATAGAATCCAGAATGCTTCTCTTTACTTGTTGTCCACTTGAATATGGAACCGAAGTGCCGAACACGGGGTCCCAATATACCTTTTGTCCACTCTCCACACAAAACACAGACAGGTCTACATGACGCAATCCTCTTAAATAAATGTACGGTTTCATTGTGATTATATTATTTGTTTAATAATGCGTATTGAAATCTAATCAATGTATTGAAATAAGGGAAATTATCTTTAGGCATCGAATGCACTATTTTTCCCATATTTTCATACCCCTCCACTTCCTTCTCGTCTTGAATGACAGGAATCAGATTTTGAAGAAACTGTTTTACAGAAACAGATTCCAACAGCCGGTTCACGTTGTTCTTCCGATCTGTTCTTGCTTTTCCTGCGCCCGCTTCGTACTTCAGCAACAATTCCGCGAATTCGCGGGACAGTTCCCATAATTTCTCATTGTTCAACATAGCTAATATCCAAATTAAGTAAGTATAATATGTTATTCTTTGTTCTTCGTCCCCCTCCTTATGTGGAATATTTTTAACTCCCTTGGTAGTAGGAAAGAAAGCCTTTAATCCTTTAGGCTCCATAGCCGGTATTCCGATGGCACCTGCCTGACAAGCTGCCCGTAATCCGATAGCTGTTCCATATAGCTTGGAAACCTTTGGAGCATCTTTTTGGTAATCAAGCTTACCAAATATTTTTTCATACAACTGGTCGGGGCGAATAATATCCTGGAGCTTGAAAGGAATAAAACCAATGGTAGTGTTCGTCTGCCCGATACTATATAAATATCCCACCAAATTGTTCGCAGGAAAACGCCGGGCTATTTTCAAGAGAACCTCTACCCAAGATATGGTCTGTAAACCGAGCAATCCGCCATTGATCGGCTCCAACGGATTAAATCCGGCCGTAGGATCTGTTTCGTCAAAATCCGGTTGATACCGATGAACCAGCCATCGCCCGTTCCACGTGTTTATCTGATTTCCTTTCATCAAAGGATATTCTTCCAAATATTGCCGATAGCATTTCCATCCCTCATAGATATCCAATAAGAGTGCTTCGTTATTAAACAAGATGGTCAATCCTCCGGTAATCCCCACTCCCAGCCCTGCACCAATCCAGGAGCAGTAAATATCTTCCTTATTATCTGGAAAGTCAATATTAGTGATCTGCCCCGTAGTGGCCGCAGCAGCATCCACTACCCCATACCCAATCGCTATACTGGCATCCGCCTTTTCCGATTCGATTTTATTGATCATCTTATCGATTCTCTCTTTTCTGCGTTCGGCTGTTTCAAAAGGCTTTTTGCCTTTTATCATATCCTCCCAACTCAATTTAGGATTCTCTAACGGAGAATTACCGGCAGTCATCATATACTTGGGATGATCAAAAAATAACGGTACAAAAACTTCTTCAAAGAAAGTACGTCCCGTATAATTCGTTTGAAACTTATTATTATAAGCTTTCAAGAAGGTGTATCCTATGGTTGTTGCATACATAAGCTATAACATTTGATAATTTGTATCATAATATTCGGTTCCTATTTTAGAGAAGTCTAACCCCTTGTCAGAAGAATAAGCCGCATCCGGAACAACAAAAGGGCGAGAGCCGATCGGCAACTGCTTTAACTTCTTCCAGCGCAGAGAGTTATATCGTACAGGAATCTCCATTAACAGTCTTTCTTTCTCTATTGCCTGTTCGTACTTTCCGCTTTCATCATCCTGCTGGGTGATGCAAGAGACGGAATCGATGTCCAGCATTTCTATCAAGGCCGATTTCGGCAAATGCCGCAATTCCTTCAACCGCCATTTCCCATCTACAAATACAGCATCGAGCCCGATATTAATTCTCTTAATCTGAGGATACACCCGGTCTATCAGAGATTGCAGCTCAGCTTCCCGCAACAATGCATTCTGAGGAAGAACGTCATAACTGCGTTGCAGCACCTCCCGCGAATACGGCAGACATTCCCGATCCTCTTCGGGAGGAGCAATCACATAAACAGGCTTGTACTTCCCGACCGTATCCGCATTCCGCTTTCTGTTGATTCTCCCGAAACGCTGAATGAGCGCATCGATAGGCGCCGCCTCGGTAATCATTACATCAAAGCTGATATCCAGGCTGACTTCAACCACCTGTGTAGATACAGCCACACAAGCATGCGGACTGGCATTATAAACCTCTTTCAGTTCTTTCTCCAGCCGATTCCGGTCTTTCCTTTTAAACCGGCTGTGAATCAACATTTTGTCTGTATCCGGATAGAGTTCATCGATCTGCTTGAAAATCTCCTGTGCATGAGCAACCCGGTTGCATACAATCAGTATTTTCTGTTCCTCGTCTACCGCTTGCCGAATCACCGGAAGTAGCTCAATGAAGGAGTCGGCTTTATGAACAATATGGCGATTGAATGAGTCTGATACATCCACCGGCAATTCCACATACTGCACATTTTCCCGGCCGCCCAATATCTGAAGAATAGCCTGTTCGAGCACCGATGGCATGGTGGCAGTACCAACGTGTATCCGGCAACCGATATGATTCATTACTTCCACCATTTTCAGAACAATGGACTGAACCATATCCGAATACGTATGAATTTCGTCCAGAATAATATCACATCCCTGCAAATCAAACAGCATTGCTTCATAACCTTTCGTACCCAAAGCAATGGCAGCCAACTGATGGGGAGTCAATACCTTAATAGCCGCACCAAACTTGTTTTGTATCGCCTTCTCCACTATCCTGTTATCCTCAATAACCAATTGGGATATGGAATGCAGCAGCCGTACATCTTCCACACAATCGCCCAAATCATGGGCAATACGTTCGTACATCGCATTGATAGATGCCTGAAAAGGCAAGGTATAGAAAATCCGCCCCCGACAACGCTTCATCAGAAAGTCCGTTTTACCGGCTCCCGTCGGTGCTTTCACAAACGAATGCCTTTTAGTCACATCAGACTCGATCAGAGACAAAGGATAGAGTTCGCTTTGCCTATTATAGAAATGCAGATCAGGAATAGTAAACAAATCGGGAAGCCGGTCTTTCTGTTCCTCCGTAGCCGATGCCAGATGATCCGCTCCCATTAATAACCCTTTCCAGACAGACCAGCCCTTAGTCTTCTTCCCACAATGCGTCAGAGCATAATCGTAAGCGCAACGGGCATCCTGTTCGGTTATGACGGTTTCCGAAGTAACTCCGGGAAAACTCAATTCGCCCAAGATGCCTAATGCATCCATACTCCACGCTGAGAAGTCCGACAAATGATACTCCAGAATCTCATCACCATATTCATCCTCCAAATCAAGAATTCCTTTTTTCCGATCATCATTGGAAACAGACTTATGATGCGCAATAATCATATCGATGACGGGATCCCATAAAGCCCGATCAACCAAATTCAGAAAGAACAAAGATGCGATCTCATGGCGAAAAGGGAATCCACTGCAAAAAAAGGATGTCCGCTCTTGCTCTAAACTCTGCTGGAACAAAGGATTTGCTTTTCCAATATCGTGCAGCAAAGCTCCCAATCGTGCTATTTCCGGATCCATCCCCATACATCGGGCAGCCAGCATAGCTAACTGAGCTACCGATTCAAGATGCACCTTCAGAGTTGTTCCGCCGTTTTTCGTACTTTTTGCTAATATGGAATCATATTTACTCATTCTTTTCTCTTTGGATTGGATTTCCGGTGATCTCTATAGATCCATACATCTCTTCATTATTACAAAAACGGTTGTATCCCACAAGAAAAGAGTGATCGCCCCTACCGAAACGAAGCTCATAACCATCGAGCAGCTCAAACTCATCGACAGTTATTTCCTCTATTTCGCCAGGCAAAAGCACATCTTCATTACGGCACAGGCAAATATGTTGCATCGCTGCCTTTTCCGCGTCTTCCATACTGCCAAAAGCCAGTATGAGAACAGGATTAAGCATCACTCCACGTTTAAGAATAGAACGTTCTCTGATATATTTCTTTGCCTTTTTACTCCACGCTTTTGCCTGAACCATTTCTTGCTGGATATCGATTCCGCCATAAACCAATTTATGACGCAAAATAGCGGTCACTTCTAACTTTTGTCTCAAACCCTCTATAATGGAAGGGGTTAAAAATTGCTGCGAATAAGTCTCTCCGCCGCTTGCATCACGAACGGCAGTCCAAGGTTTGATAAAACCAAAAGGACCGGAATATCTCAGAATATAGTATTTCATAGTACGACAGAATATTAAATTTTATAACAATGCTCCCAAAGATATGCCTGTTCCATTACCCAATCCTACTGTCCATGCAAACAGTTTACTTTCCGGACGGCCATGAATAATCACCGGACACATACTGGCTTTATTCTTTATACCGTGTATCGTCACCAATTTCTTTTTCTTATTCATATAGCTTAAGTCAAATTCCACTTTTAAAGTATCATCATCGGGTAATCCGGCTTCCCGCATTTTATGTTTCAGTGTTTCTGTCATCAGGTCATTGCTCTCCCGATCATCATAAAAATAGAATTTCTGCTCCTTCTTTCCATTTTCTTCTATCAACCGTTTAATAAAAATCGGGGTAGCGAGTCTGAAAAAAGCAGGTTCTTCCGTAAACGCCGGTTCCCGTTCGAACGTAACCTCTTTCACCGAAAGCCCACAGAACATCTTAGGGTCCGACAAAATTGTATCTATCAACACCTTGAGATATTTGTTCTCATAAAAGCTGATAAAAAGAGTGGCACCTTTTGAAAAGTTATAACCTTTATCCACAATCATATTTCCACCTAAAAGCCAAGAAAAAGAATACAAAGAGATTTTATCATGTATCTCATTATTACCAAGCCATTTATGTATCGTACCGACTATCTTCTGCTGATAATCGAAAGGAACAATAACATCATTCGGAGTGGTTCTTAAATATATACGCATAATTCTGTTTCATTTATTTTCCACGCAAAGGAAAGATTTTATTTCAAAATAAAGATACATTTCATGAAATAATATAGCAACAATGTTGCTAAACATAAAAAAGCGTATTTCTATTTTATCCCTTGATGTCTATCACCGTTTTCTCATTATTATCTTTGCTTGGTCCTGATTGATCTCTATTTCTATTTTAACATTGTTAACGGCTTTTTCCATATACCATTTTCCGTCAGACAAAGAATATATTTTTTAAAACTAAAGAATGCATTCTTTATCCACAAGAATACGCTTTTAACAGTACATTAATATTAATTCTTTATACGAAGAAAAAACGACTTTTCCACCGATACGACACATCTAATATATAACTGACATACAATACTTTAGCTTACATATTACATATTTCTTCAAACTATGCAGATTGTTCCGGTTCTAAGGACACTTTACCTATACTTATCAAATTGACAACTTCGGGAAAATTCCTATCTACTCGAATTCCACAATAATACGCTTTAGGTAGAATCAATCCGGTGAAAAATAAATGGTACGTCTGCATTTCAATTACTAACATTTATTCTCTACCTTTGTGCTATAGATTGAAAGACAAAATTTATAGAAACAATGAAAAAGTTTATCAAGGGCTTCCGGTTCACCCCTTCCAATTACCCGGACGAGATAGAAGATAAAATACAGAAATATAGAAAACAGGGCTTAAAACTTCCTCCCAGAAAAGTACTCCGTACACCGGAACAGTTGGAAGGTATACGCGAAAGCGCCAAAATCAACACCGCCTTGCTGGATTACATATCCGAAAATATCCGCGAAGGAATGTCCACCGAAGAGATCGATCGCATGGTTTATGATTTTACTACCAGTCACGGGGCCATTCCGGCTCCACTCAATTATGAGGGTTTTCCCAAGAGTGTTTGCACAAGCATCAACGATGTAGTGTGTCACGGAATACCGAGCAAAGACGAAATTCTACGAAGTGGAGACATCATAAATGTAGATGTTTCTACCATATACAAAGGATATTTTTCGGATGCTTCGCGCATGTTTATGATTGGAGAAGTCAGTCCGGAAATGCGTCGGCTGGTACAAGTCACCAAAGAATGTATGGAAATAGGTATCGCCACTGCACAACCTTGGGCACGGTTGGGAGACGTAGGTGCCGCCATCCAAGAACATGCCGAAAAAAACGGATATAGCGTGGTACGCGACCTTTGCGGACACGGAGTCGGGATGCAGTTTCATGAAGAACCCGATGTGGAACATTTCGGCCGTCGGGGTACAGGCATGCTGATTGTTCCGGGAATGACATTTACCATAGAACCTATGATAAATATGGGAACATACGAGGTGTTCGTAGACGATGAAGACGGCTGGACCATATGCACCGATGACGGACTGCCATCGGCACAATGGGAAAATATGATCTTGATAACAGAAACCGGAAACGAAATTCTGACCTATTGATTTATGGAGTTGATTTTACTCATAGTTGTCATCTTATTATTGGCCGGTCTTATCATTCTGATACTGACCAGAAATAATGGGCAGGCACAAAACGAACAATTACAAACCGCCTTGCGGCTGCAAATGCAGGAGAATCGCGAAGAACTGAACCGCAGCATCCGCGAGCTCCGCATGGAAATGACGCAAACCATCAATCAAAGTATGCAGCAATTACAGGATGCATTGCACAAAAACATGATAACTAACGGCGAATTGCAACGGCAGAAGTTCGATGCAATGGCACGTCAACAGGAAATGCTACTGAAATCTACCGAAAAGCGTTTGGACGACATGCGGCTTATGGTAGAAGAAAAGCTGCAAAAAACGCTGAACGAGCGCATTGGACAATCTTTCGAGATAGTTCGTTCTCAACTCGAAAATGTACAAAAGGGACTGGGGGAAATGAAGTCTCTGGCACAGGATGTAGGCGGATTAAAGAAAGTACTGAGCAATGTGAAGATGCGGGGCACTTTCGGCGAAGTGCAGTTAGGGGCATTGCTGGAACAGATGATGAGTCCGGAACAGTATGATGCCAATGTGAAAACAAAGAAAAGCGGAACAGAGTTTGTGGAATTTGCTATCAAACTTCCGGGTAAAGACGATGCTAACAGCACTGTATATCTGCCCATCGATGCCAAATTCCCCAAAGACGTGTACGAGCAATACTACGACGCTTTCGAAGCCGGAGATGCCGTACTGATCGAATCGTCCGGAAAACAATTGGAGAATACCATCAAGAAAATGGCAAAAGATATTCATGACAAATATGTCGATCCTCCTTTTACCACCGATTTTGCCATTCTGTTTTTACCGTTCGAAAGTATCTATGCGGAGGTAATACGCCGGACAGCGCTGGTAGAAATGCTGCAAAAAGAGTATAAAATAGTAATTACCGGTCCTACCACTTTGGGTGCCATCCTCAACAGCCTGCAAATGGGCTTCCGCACACTCGCCATCCAAAAACGGACGGGAGAAGTATGGACTGTTTTGGGAGCGGTAAAAACCGAATTCAGTAAATTTGGCGGTTTGCTCGAAAAAGTGCAGAAGAACCTCCAAAGCGCAGGAGACCAACTGGAAGAAGTAATGGGAAAACGCACCCGTGCCATTGAGAGAAAACTCCGCCAAGTGGAACAACTACCTCATGAAGAAAGCCAAAAAATTCTACCGATTGACGACGGAGAGGACGAATAAATAAAGCAAATACCCACACTATAATACAAACAGAACTCCGAAAGTTGAATATGAAAACTTTCGGAGTTCTGTTTATTCTGGGTATCCATATTAAGATACTATCTGGAACGGACTTCTCTCCTCATAAATACAATATAAGATATAGCAAAACAAACAACAGTGGCAGCTATCAACCCCGTCAATTGCGACCAAACAATCATTATACTTTCTCCCAAAGGTAACGGACTGGGAATGGCTCCCTGCAATTGCTCCATTGTCAACGGTCCCAGACTTCGGATAGAAGGCATCAGCAATGTTGTGGTCGCTTCATTAAATAACTCACTTGGTGCCAACCGCATCAGTCCCAAAATGAATTTCTGATAACTGATCTGATGATATACAGACACCATACCAGATGGACTCAACGCCTTGGCCACCACATTGACTATCATTGCATAAAACACGCTGAAAAACAACCAAACTGCAACCGAAGCCAACGCAGAAGTTGCAGCTTGACGAAAGCAAAGAGAAAACAAAATAGATATATTCAACCAGAATGCCACATAAAAAATACCAGTGATAATAAAAAGGATGATCCTCCAGAACTCTTCCGGCGTAGGAGGAATGCCAATAGCGATCAATCCACACCCCATCACCAGTAATCCAAGTGCAAACAATAAAGCACCTATAATTATCAATGCTGCCACAAACTTTGCATTGATAATACAATCACGATGGATAGGCTGTGCAAGCATACGGCTGAGTGTTCCTTTATTCTGCTCGGAATTGACAGCATCAAAACCAAGTGCTATCCCCAGTAAGGGACCTAAAAAATTAATGAAAAGAACAAATGAAGGCAGCGTTCCATCCGATACCGTAAAAAGTTTCAAAAAAAGAAACGAGCCATCCGGATCATCGGGCTTTATTGCTGCACCGATATTGGTAAGGGCCGTATACAAAGCTCCCATGCAAGTCAATACAATGATGCTTATCAAAATGATAAAACGCAAACTGTGTACATGATCGGCAATCTCTTTATGGACAATAACCCAAAACGGATGTTTTACTTTATTCATTTTACAACCCTCCTTCCATAAAGTATTGATTATAAATATCTGTTAATTCGCGATGTTCCTTTTCCAATTCGGATAGGTTGATGAGTGCAACAAGCTTCCCTCGATTAAATAAACCGACATTGTCACATACCTTTTGTACCTGATCCAAATTATGAGACGAAAACAATACAGTCAACTTTTCCTCACGACTTAATTGTTTAATAAGAGAGATAAATTCCTGAACCCCTGCAGGATCTATCCCCGACGTCGGCTCATCCAATATTATTATTTCCGGATCTTTAATTAAGACATCAGCCAATCCCAATCTTTGCCTCATCCCACGCGAGTATTTCCCGGTTTTCTTCTGCGTTTGTTCACCCAATCCTACACGAGCCATTAGTTCTTTAGCTTTCGCCTGAGCTCTCTCCGGCATCATTCCATTCAGGGCAGCCGTATAGACCAGATTTTCAACACCCGTCATATCATCATAGAAACCAACATCTTCGGGCAAATATCCGATTTTTCTTTTTACCTCTATGGGACGTTTCGTTGCATCAATACCACAAATAGAGACGCTGCCCGAAGTAGGTTCCGTTAGTCCGAGCATCATAAGAATCGTAGTCGACTTTCCGGCTCCATTAGGGCCAAGCAAACCGAAAATCTCTCCTTTCCCGACCGACAAGCAAATATGATCTACTGCTGTAAAGCTCCCATATTTTTTTGTCAAATCAGTGAGTACGATTACTTCTTCACCCATAATCTACCTCCTCCCATATTTACGGAACAGAAAATAAACGCCTCCAATAGTAACAACGATGACAAGTGCCCCCATCCATCCCCATATCAAGGGAGTTTTGACCGCTATCCGAAATTGTGCATTGGCATTTACTTCAGGAGTTTTGGCATCTATTGTCACCACATAATCACCGGGAAGAGCTTTCGATGAAGCTTTAAGAATAGCGGTCACGTTGGCAATAGCCCCCGCTTTCAATGATTCAACTTTAGAAGGCTCAAAAGACACCTCCCAATCAGAAGGCTTACGCGATGTCAACTGAATATCTTTCAGCATAGACGAACCGGAATTTACAATTTCCAAGTCAATACGTTTGGTATCTCCAGCCGTAATGTCCGAACTCAATAATCCTTGCGGTGTAGTCAATTCCATCTGAAACGTACCTGTAATGGCAACTTCCAATGCCAACTCGGCAGAAGTACTTTTAGTTACAGCCCGCACAGGAATTTTATATGTACCGGTTTCTGTATTAGCAGCAGGAGTAATTTCGATAGTAATATTCTGACTTGCATTAGCTTCAATCTGTGCAGAAGTAGCCTGCTTGTAGTTTGGTTTAAAAATGACATTCCAGCCTCTGGGAGCATCGGCCATCAAGGCATAAAGTTGCTGATCTGCAGTTTGATTTTTCAGTGTAGTGCTAAAAGTAAAATTTGCCTTGGAATTACCTTGCATATTGGGTTGATCTGTTGTAAATTCGCTCTGATAGGTACCTTGCTGTGCTACAATAATGGAAAGTGGAAGTTTCGCCTCGCCGGCTGATACTAAAAAGTTGTAATTACCTCGATTTATCTTTAGCGGTACATTCACCGTTAAACTGAAATTCTTTTTTTCATTGGGCAGTACAGCTAATTGTTTGATATTCCAACTACCGGATTTTATATCGTATTTCCAACTGGACGGCAATCCACTCAATGAGATATTCTCATTATAAATCTCACTACCATTATTTATTAAATCGATACTGTAGTTAATACTTTCTCCGGGCGATACTGAGATTTTCGTGTAAGGAGAATAAAGTACTACATTGTTTGAAATAGAATCGGATGCTTGTGTGTGACTCAAGGGAAATATTCCCAACATGATTACTAAAAATAATAAATAATTAGTTCGCATAGTCATATAAAATATATAGGTTAATAATTAAATATGAATTGTCGAATTGGGGTCTCAAAAATAGAAATTAGGTTAATTATCTGATGTTAAATGATATAAAAGAATATAATTGCGCGTTTTCTTCTTGTATTTTTTAACAAATAAAAAAGTAGTAACATAGATAGCAAAAGATTACACATAAGAGTAATCTCAAGTTATTCCATAACGGTACAATTAAGACAAACAAAAGCTGTAACCCGTTGGGGGCTTACAATCCGGTTTCAATTCCATAACGGTACAATTAAGACAAAACCCCTGTTCCTTTTTTATTAGCGAATAATCTGTTTCAATTCCATAACGGTACAATTAAGACTTCGTTTGTCACTGTTAATGTAACGAATAATGCATTGTTTCAATTCCATAACGGTACAATTAAGACTATTGCAGGCTGACACGACAGAGTTCAGAAATAATGCGTTTCAATTCCATAACGGTACAATTAAGACTTATTCAACGCTTTGGTCGCCCCATCCTTCGTTCGTTTCAATTCCATAACGGTACAATTAAGACCCATTAAATATTCAAAAAAGACATCTAATAATAAGCAAGTTATCCAATAAACAACACCATTTTATAACATCAATTATGTCGATGGTTAATCGTATAAAAAGCATGGGACATCGACACAATAGCTATTTCACTGTATATCAACATTTCAAAGAACAATTTATATATCAATCCTGATTAATCAGACTATACAAACGATTATCGACAACTAAATTACAAATAAAATTCCGACATAATTTTATTTCTTAAGAAAAAAATAAGTAATACATAATTAAGCATGCATTTTCATCTGATCAATCAGAGGTTTGCTATTTAATAAAACTATATCAAAGCCCAATATAACAATTAATATTTCTCTTTACGTTCAAACTCCCCCCCGTCCGTATAATACTTCCATGTACCTTTAGGTAAGTTATTGGCATACTTCCCGCGAAGTTTCAGTTTTCCATTTTCATAATATTCGCGATAACGTCCATGACGTTTCCCTTCTTTTACTTCTGCTTCACTTTTCAGTGCACCTTCCGGATAAAACTCCCGCAAAACATTTCCTTCAAACTTCTCGACATAAAAACGCTTCAGTTCACTCATTTGCTCTTTCTCCGTAGCAGCATCCTCATCCATTTCCTCATCTTCTTCATCCGTATCAATCGCAGCAATAGTTTCGGGAACATAAGGACTATAATCCATCACATACTGCAAAGAAGCCGACTCCTTATTACCCACAATCTGCATTGTCCAATAAGGAAATGAATACAAAACCTCCTTATTGGCCCGTATTTCATTCCATGTGGCAGCATTCATCATTGGTTTCAGCTGAGAATAGAACTTATGCACATCCGTATACAAAAAGAGAGTCGAACTCGAGTTCAAATATGAAAATGAATTTTTAAATCCTAAGGTGTTTTTCAATAAGTTCTTCTGTTCATAATCTTCTACAAATGAAAGCAAAGACGAAGCCTTATTACTGAAAACCACATAATCATCTACATATGTATAATATGGTTTCTCGAACTTATCAAACAATCCTCCGAAAAATAAACGAAAGAAACCTTTCATTTCAATATAGTTGATCTCGAAATCTTTATAATGAACCGTTTTGACTTTAACCGGAGTACGCCGTTTTACTTTCTTTTCAATGAATTCCATATTCTTACGGGCATCCTTGATACTTTTTACACCGATAGCTAAAATAAGTTCGGGCTCATGTCCCAACAAGCCCGGCTCGGACTGCGTAATGGCAAATTCTCCCGACATCCAACTCAGAAAGTTCTCTTCCAGAGAGATGCCAAACAATCCTTCGATCTTTTTCCGGGAACTATTATAAGAATCATACAACGGTTTGTCATGAACAGAAAGAGCACTCTCCAACTCTTTCACAAAAGTTATCGGATTATTAAAACCGATATTAGTATAAAAAGCTGTCCGCCCGGACAAAATCTCATGTGCTTTCATTTTATGCCTTCCCGAATTCAGCAAAGCAATGACGTAAGGATCGGCCGTATCTTTTTGTAATGTATAACCTTTTACTTCCATCCTTTTTTTATCCGTATTGAAATAAAGACCGGCAAAATCCATGGAATTACTGAACATATCGATGTACTCGTTTTTAGCCCCCAAATAGATAGCCATAAACTGAGGTAAACGTGCATAATTAATAAACACCCGGACAAGACCTTTGCCGGAAACCAACCTCTCGGCTTCGATAAAGGCACGATCGAGCCCTATTTTGGGTTTATCACGCGAATCGATGGCAGCTTCTACCAGTTTGGATGTATAAGAAGCCACAAAATGATTGTCGACAAAAGCCGTATAAAAAATAGCACGCGTATCCGGATCGCGCATTTCAAGAATATTAATGCCATTATAATTTCGGTTAGTGACCGAATTGCCAGCCATCGTCAGCACTGTCTCAATCTGATCTTTCAACAAATCGATCTTGGATGCTTTCTGCATATCCAGAATAATCAGAAAATCCCAATCGGAAGTACGAGTCTTGTGAATTGAAATAAGCATATCCCGCCTACCGACAAGTGACAACAATACTTTGTTGCCCTTAACAATCGAATCCAATGTCTCCACACTTTTCGTTATTTCCTCAAAAGATTTCGCTTTCTTCAGACATTGCCATGTTTCACTTCCACTGAACTTTTCCCAATCCTTGACCGGAGCGGACGATTGAATGATAAATGCGGCGTCTTCCGGGACTAAATAGACCTGCTGAATATTACGATCAGGGGAAAGAAATAAATGGACTATAGAGTATACCATATAAACTGCCAATGCCAACCCTATTGCAAGCAAAGTTCTCTTTATAGTTTTTCGCGTAGTATTCTTTTTTTCTCCGAAATCGAAGTGTTGTTCTTGCTGAACATCATTAAATTCATCCATCATAATCAATTGTTAGCTTAAGTGGACAAAACTACAAAAAAAGTTGATGCCTTACTCTTTTCTTCAGAAGAGAAACAGATTCTTTGGTTATCTTTTCTTCGGTAATACGAGATATAACACAATATACCCCAAAATGCCAGCCAAAGCCGTACCGGAAAGTACACCAAATTTAGCTTGATTCAGCAATACCGGATGAGTTACACCGAATGACAGATTTGCAATAAACAAAGATACCGTAAAACCGATACCACCCAGCAAAGCAACACCGGCAATGTTTTTCCAGTCCATACCTTGCGGCATAGGCGTAAGCTTACTTTTAACAGCCAACCACGTAAAGAAGTAAATACCCAGAAATTTACCACACAATAATCCTAAAGCTACGGCAATGCTCACTTCCCCTATCACTTCTCCTCCACCACTGAATACCACTCCTGCATTCACAAAAGCGAACAGAGGAAGAATGATATAATTAACCACTCCATGAAGATTATCTTCCAGAGACTGCAAAGGACTGATCACGCGATCGGAAGCCGACTCCACTCTTTTCAACTGTGCTATCTGCTCATTGGTCAATACAATATCATTCTCACCCATAACCGGAAAAGTATTGATGATACGCCGGATACGTTCGATATATCTGCCTGCACGCAGTTGAGGTTTGGCAGGTATTACAAAAGCCAACAGTACCCCGGCAATCGTACTATGAATGCCCGATTGTAAAAACAGATACCAAATAACAACACCGATAACCAGAAAAAACAATTTATTGGCAACCGTCCGTTTACCGATGAAATAAAGTAAGATTAAAAGTAAAATAGCTACCAACAAATATCCATAAGCCACATGAGAGCTATAAAAAACAGCAATAACAAGAATACCTCCAATATCATCGACTACGGCAAAAGCCGTCAGAAAAATTTTCAGACTCAACGGTACGCGCTTTCCCAACAGGCTCAGTACTCCCAACGAGAAAGCAATATCCGTAGCCATCGGAATAGCAAGTCCCTGCCCACCCGGAGTACCCGGCGCACAAACAAATGAATAGACTAAAACAGGAAACAGCATACCACCACAAGCAGCGATAAACGGCAATGCCGCTTTCCGAAAAGAAGACAGCTCTCCTACCAACAATTCACGTTTTATCTCCAATCCTACCAACAGAAAAAAGACAGTCATCAATCCGTCGTTAATAAACTCGATCATTGTCAGATTCTGACCTCCATGAGAAAGCAGATTAAAATTGCCAATCCGGAAATGAAGTTCATGCGACAGGAATTCCTGATAGACAGGAGCCACTGGAGAGTTGGCAATAATAGCAGCAGCAATCGCTGTCAGAAATAGCAAAATACTCGCCGCAATATTCATGGACGAGAAGTGTCTCATTGTTCGCAAGATAGTCATGGTATATGTGTTTTAATAATAAGATTTAAAGTATTACTCAGTTTGCGCTATTCCACATAACTTCTCAGGGCAAGTTTCTTCACCCAAAGAACAAAAATACCGGTCAATATCAGATTCAATACTATTGTAAGAACTGAAATGAGCAGAGCAGGCCCTCCCAAATTATAACCGAGAGCAATAAAAATAACTCCCGCCCCCACTTCACCACGGGTAAACATACCGATGGATAAAGCCAATCGTTCACTGAATTTACGATCACGATAGAAAAAGACAGGAAATAACTTTCCTATATTAGATAGCAGAGAAACAATAAGTACATGAAAGATAATCATGCCCCAAGGCATCATCTCCTGCGAACCGGTAACCGAATATTCTCCAGCTTGAGTCTCTGCAAAATCAACTCCAATAAAATGAGGCATACTCATCCCTACCAGAAACATGAATAGAAAAGAGATTCCGGTAGCCACTTTATGTTCAACCGGTGTATCTATCTCTTTATGTTTCATAATCATACCTACTATAAATGCAGGCAGCAGCACCTCAATATGGATGCTTCCCGCTTCGCCATACAAACTTTTACTAATCAGATAGAGAGACTGAGTAGCGATAAAGACAAGGAAAGAATAAAACAAAATGGCTTTCCAATCTTGCCGCCAATTATATTTGCCCAACTGCTTCCAGCCAAATGACAACAACAAAAACACAATCAGGACAACAATAATAAGCTGCCAGCGCAAACCGATCATCATGATCTGGAGAGGGATCATCAAAAGAATGGTATCGAGATCATCGAAAATGGCAAGTACCTGAATTTTCTTATACATCCAACTGGACTTAAGACCGATAGCTGCCAACATAGTGAAAAGAATACCGGCAGAAGTCGGTGCGGCAAAACGGCTCAGTAACAAATTCTCTTTCCAAGCTTCCCAACTATTCCAAAACTCAGGTGGAAGCAATACAAACACATAATAGAGTGCAATCAGAAACCAAGGCATGGCAGCCGTGGCCATCGCAATAAAATAATCTTGCGTATAACTTTTCCAACGAGATTTATCTACTTCAAACTCCCTGCCCACATTAATCATAATGAAGCTCAGACAGACATAAAGCAATATATTAGCAACGGTTCTTACTGCACCAATTCCTTCTGTTCCTACCAACACTGGCAGAGACTGAGACAAGACAAGACCGGCTACCAAGAAAACCGAAAACGACAGAACTTTTCTCATTTTGTATCGTATATGTTAAAATAATTGCCAGGGAAAGCTCTGTAGACAGATGGCAATTACCTGGTGTATCTAAAACTATTTACAACGGTATTTGTTCAAGATACACCCCCTTTTTAGCTATCATAAAAAAGGCTTAATCAAGTTTCAGTACGGCAAGGAACGCTTTTTGAGGCACTTCCACATTACCGATCTGCTTCATACGCTTCTTTCCTTTTTTCTGTTTCTCAAGCAACTTTCGTTTACGGCTGATATCTCCCCCGTAACACTTAGCCGTTACATCCTTACGAACAGCCTTAATGGTTTCACGGGCAATAATCTTAGCACCGATAGCTGCCTGGATAGCAATTTCAAACTGTTGTCTCGGAATCAGCTCTTTCAGCTTCTCGCACATGCGGCGTCCCATGTCATAAGCATTGTCAAAATGGGTCAATGTAGAAAGCGCATCGACGGACTCACCGTTCAACAGAATATCCAACTTCACAAGTTTGGACGGACGGAAACCGGCCGGATGATAATCAAAAGAGGCATATCCTTTGGAAATACTCTTCAATCTGTCATAGAAATCGATTACAATCTCCCCCAAAGGCATATTATAGTATAACTCCACCCGATTGCCGGATATGTATTCCTGCTTAATCAACTCACCACGTTTACCGAGGCAAAGTGTCATAATAGGACCGATATAATCGGTAGTAGTAATGATAGAAGACTTGATATAGGGTTCTTCGATATGATCTATCATCGTAGGATCGGGCATACCACCGGGGTTGTGTACCTCAGTCACGTGTCCCTGCTTATCATAAATATTATAAGAAACGTTCGGCACAGTGGTAATCACATTCATGTCAAACTCACGATCGAGACGTTCCTGAACAATCTCCATATGCAATAGTCCAAGAAATCCACAACGGAAACCAAATCCCAATGCCAATGAAGATTCCGGTTGAAAAGTAAGCGAAGCATCATTCAACTGCAATTTCTCAAGAGAAGCACGCAGATCCTCAAACTCCTCTGCTTCAATAGGATATACACCGGCAAACACCATCGGTTTCACTTCCTCAAAACCTTCGATGGCCTTATCGCAAGGACGGGCGATATGCGTGATAGTATCCCCAACCTTCACTTCCTTAGAAGTTTTAATACCTGAAATAATATAACCTACATCCCCCGTACGCAGCTCTTTACGTGGAACCATATCCATTTTAAGAACTCCTATCTCATCGGCATCATACTCTTTTCCGGTATTAAAAAACTTCACTTTATCGCCTGTACGGATCACCCCGTTCAAAATTTTAAAATAAGCAATAATTCCGCGGAAAGAATTGAATACAGAATCAAAAATCAGCGCCTGCAACGGTGCTTCTTCATCTCCTTTCGGATGTGGAATACGTTCGATAACAGCAGATAGTATTTCTTCAACTCCCATACCAGTTTTACCAGATGCACGAATAATTTCATCACGCTTGCAACCAAGCAGCTCTACGATTTCATCCTCCACTTCCTCGGGCATGGCACTTGCCATATCGCACTTATTGATAACAGGAATAATTTCCAAATCATGCTCAATAGCCATATAAAGATTCGAGATCGTCTGAGCTTGCACACCCTGCGAAGCATCTACAATCAACAATGCCCCTTCACAAGCAGCAATCGAACGTGAAACTTCATAAGAAAAATCGACATGTCCCGGAGTATCGATCAGATTCAGAATATACTTTTCACCTTTATAGGTATATTCCATCTGTATAGCATGGCTCTTGATGGTAATGCCTCTCTCCTTTTCCAAATCCATATCATCCAACATCTGACCGTTAGTTACCTGTATCGTATTAGTGAATTCCAACAGACGATCCGCCAGCGTTGATTTACCATGGTCAATGTGAGCAATGATGCAGAAATTACGTATATTCTTCATTCTTTTCTTATTATATTTCTTATTTTTTTAATGATTCGTCAACAAGAATTCTTGCCGGACATTTACATGTCTCCTTTCTTATTCCTTCAATTCGTTTGCAAATTTAGAGAAAAAAATGGGAATGTAAAACAAGTTATTAATTATATAGAGCAAAGGTCGGCAACAAGATAATACCATCGACTTACCATAAATAACATTCAGAACACATTCTATTTATTAGAATACAAAAAAATGCGTTGATCACATTCAGAATGTATCAACGCATTTTTTTATAAGTAAGTGATTTACCTTCTTAGATCAATTGAATGAAAAGTTCACCTTCAATTTCCTGAGTAGAGATCTTATCCTCTCTCAACAACCAACCAAGACCTAAAAACAAGTCTTTGTCTACTAACTTGGTTGCTTTTTTGATTTGCTTAGCGGTCAGACCTTCTGTACCGTTCAGTGCATTCCAGATTTTACCTGCAATTTCACCTGCTTTTTCTTTCAACATTTGCTTTAGAAATTTAAGTTCGACATGATGTAAAAATCGAAAGTTATATCAACTTTCAGATTTTATTTCAACTGCAAAGATAGTTATATTTATGTTATATAACACTTTATTGGTCGTTTTTTTGCAAAATCTGTAATAAAAACAGCTTTTTTAGCCTTGTTTCCGATTTTTTTCAAGGTATTCCGCCCAAATTCTTGCAGCTTCCTCTACCATCTTGGAACACGGACGTTTAGCATAATATTGCTCGGTCCGTTCTTCCGGAACAGACGAAATCTCCGCCCTTTTCTTCAACCCCAACAGTTCACCGCAATTCAATGAACCGTTTCTTTTCTTAAATTCAGCCGCAAGTTCTTGTACCAAAGCATAATTAGCAGCCTTCCCTTCCTTATCAGCACCGTCAACCGCACCTTTTTCCAGTCCTGCCAGTAGAAACATACCGCAAGCGGCGCCACAAGTTTCTCTCATTCTCCCGATACCGCCACCGAAAGAGGCTGCCATACGTAACGCCTGTTCTTCCGTAAATCCATATATATCGGCAAAAGCAGCTACTACGGACTGCGAACAATTATAACCGCTTTTGAAAAGCTGAGTAGCTCGTTGTATTCTATCTTCCATTTTTTATTTCTATCATTTAGTTGTGCAAAAGTATAAAAAAGTATCTTTGCAGAAGTAATTTAAATGAAGTAATATTATGGCTATCACTCTCGATATACAGTTACCACACTATCCACGCGGTTTCCATCTGGTGACGCGTGACATCATATCCCATCTGCCTGAATTACCTGAAAGTGGATTGCTTGTGGTGTTTATCAAGCATACTTCGGCAGGAATTACAATCAATGAAAATGCAGATCCGGATGTACGGTACGATTTCCAGACGTTCTTCAACAAACTTGTTCCGGACGGCGCACCTTACTTTGTGCATACACTGGAAGGCCCGGACGATATGAGCGCGCATATAAAGGCGTCTCTGATAGGTAGTTCAGTAACTATCCCTATCAAGAACCACAAGTTGAACCTGGGCACTTGGCAGGGAATTTATTTATGTGAGTTTCGTGATGGAGGAGATAGCCGCAAACTGAGTATCACCATACTCTGAATCCTCTAATCTTCCAATTCCAACATCATCGGGCAATGATCGGAATGTACCGCCTCATTCAATATACGTGCAGCCTTTAACATCGGTCGTACAGGTTCACTGACCATACAGTAATCTATGCGCCATCCCTTATTTTTCGCTCTCGAATTGAAACGATAGCTCCACCAGGTATACTCCTGCTTTTCAGGATAAAGCGTACGGAAAGAATCGACAAAACCGGCAGACAGGAAACGAGTCATCCATTCTCGTTCTTCGGGTAGGAAACCGCTATTTGTCGCATTTCGGATAGGATCATGAATATCGATCGGTTCATGACAAATGTTATAGTCTCCGCAAAGAATCAGCTTAGGGCGGGACTTTTGCAATTCTGTCACATACTGCTGAAAGGCTTCCAGCCATACCATCTTGAATGCCTGACGTTCATCGCCACTTGTTCCTGAGGGATGATATACACTCACAACAGACAAGTCTCCATAATCCGCACGGACAAAACGGCCTTCATTATCATATTCTTCAATTCCCATACCATATTCCACATGATCGGGCTCACGGCGGGTAAGGATAGCCACCCCACTATATCCTTTTTTCTGTGCAGAGTACAGATAGGCCTTATAACCCAATGCTTCAAACGCTTCTGCCGGATACTGTTCCGGTTGCAATTTAGTTTCTTGCAGACAGAGAACATCCGGCTGCTCCTGTGACAGCCATTCGGGCAAACCTTTGGTTACTGCGGCCCGCAGGCCATTCACATTATAAGTTATTATTTTCATAAAAACATCTATTATATGCTATTCCATTATTTTTTATTTCTCAATCTTTGCTGCTTCCCATCCTATCATAGCAGTTTTTCGAGTCAACCCCCAACGATAGCCCCCCAATGCACCGGTAGAGCGAATCACACGGTGGCAAGGAATAAGAAAAGCAACCGGATTATCTCCTACTGCCGTCCCCACAGCACGAGAGGATTTCGGATTATCCAGATAACAGGCAATATCTCCATAGGTGGTTAATGCCCCCATCGGTATTTTAAGCAATGTTTCCCATACTTTCAGTTGGAATTCAGTACCCCGTAGGTGAAGTTTCACCTCATCTATATTCGTCCAATCCATAGAAAAGACAGCAAGGGCACGTTCTTGAAATTCATCCGGACGCTTTTCGAACGTAGCATACGGAAAATGATGTCCTAACTCGTCCAACACCTGCTCCCGGTCATCACAGAAAGCCATATAACATACCCCTTTAGAGGTAGATGCCACCAGCATTTCCCCAAAGTGAGTTTCTGCGAAACGATAGTTAATGGTCAATCCACGACCACCGATTTTATATTCTCCCGGGGTCATCCCTTCGATATGGATAAAAAGTTCGTGCAAACGCCCCGTACCGGAAAGTCCCGTCTCAAAAGCAGCATCGAAAAGGCTTCCCTGTCCTTCTCTTAAAATCTTCTTGGCATGATTGACACTGATATACTGCAAAAACTTCTTTGGGCTTACTCCGGCCCATTCTGTAAATAGCCGCTGAAAATGATGGATACTTACATTCACTTCCTCCGCTACATCGAACAGAGAAGGTTGTTCCCGGTAATTTCGGGTAATATATTCAATGGCGTCTGCCACACGGGCAAAATTAATTTCGTCTTGTTTATTACTCATAATCATCCAATTTTACCGGGTAAAGTTAATGTCGCCATCCAACAACGACAACCTGTTTCTTGCTTTCTTCATTCAAGAAAACAGCAACATGATATTCAATATAGAAACTACTATCGCAATTGTATAAAGTATAAACGTACTCCAACGACTATTGACGTAATTGCCCATTACTTTCTTAGAAGAAGTCAACCCCACTTGCAAAAATACGGTAAACGGCAACTGAATACTCAGAATCATTTGTGAAATGATCAGTCCTTTAAAAGGATCGCCTATAAAAAATATCAATAACAAAGCAATGCCTAACGAGAGAATGACTCCCACCTGCGAATGGCTGTCCTTTATATGATATGATTCACCAAATATTCCGGCAAAGATAGAACCGGCGGCCATTCCACTCGTTATCGTAGAAGAAATACCTGCCATCAGCAAAGCCAAAGCAAAAACAATGGCGGCATTACTGCCCAACAAAGGTTCCAGCAGTGATTTTGCCTGCTGCAGCTCCTCTACTTGTATCCCACTTTTAAAAAAAGTAGCGGCAGCAAGCAAGATCATTGCACTGTTGATGGCCCATCCCACAATCATTGAAAAAAGCGTATCGAACAATTCATACTTCAAAACTTTCCGAATAGAAGCGTCATCCTGTTTGTTATATTCATGGCTCTGTATCACTTCCGAATGAAGAAACAGATTGTGAGGCATCACTACTGCGCCAAGCACGCTCATAATAATAAGCATGCTTCCCTTAGGAATGGCCGGTGTAACCCATCCTTGCACAGCCAATGGCCAATCTATATCTACAAGAAAAAGTTCATAAATAAACGAGAGGCCGATCACAGACACAAAAGCAATGATAGACCGTTCGATTTTTTTATAAGAGTTTGTAAACAACATGACGGAAACGAAAACAGTAGTCAATACAGCTCCCCCAATTATAGGAACATCGAGTAACATTTCCAAAGCAATGGCTCCACCCAGGATTTCTGCCAGCGAAGTGGATATGGAGGCCAGCACGGCTGTTCCCAAGATAGGACGTGACACCCATTTAGGAGTATATTGGGTAGCCGCTTCAGACAAACAAAGCCCGGTTACAATTCCCAAATGCGCCACATTGTGCTGAAGTACGATTAGCATGATAGTAGACAGAGTAACCACCCACAGCAATGAATATCCGAATTCGGAGCCGGCGGCAAAATTTGAAGCCCAATTACCCGGATCTATAAAACCGACAGTGACCAATAATCCGGGACCGATGTATCTGAACACATCCAATCCTCCCAAATAACGTTTATGGTCTTTACGTTTTAAATCCTTAAATATATTCTGCATAATAAAGTTCTGTTCTTTTCTTTTAATGTTTGCACAAAATTACGATTAAATGAAATTAAACGCAATTTTTAACACGGTTTTGTTGGATGAGAACCGCCAACCTTAATGATATTAAACAAAACAATCCGCCCATTTGTTCAGTTCATCAAAAACAATTACCTTTGAAATATTATTTATTAAAAACAAGATATCATTATGAAAAAGATCATCACAGCAGTTTGCCTTACCGTTCTCGTACTGACCTCATGCCAGCAAGCAAAACAAAAAGTATTCGAAATAGCCTCTCAGGAAGTCAATAAGCAGTGTCCCATGACCATAGACGAAATGACACGAATGGATAGCACAAGCTATACGGGAGGAGATAACACATTTACTTATTATTATACACTGACAGGAGCAGCAGACGATCCGAACATAGCGGAAACCACTCAAAAACATTTGGAGGAAAACCTACCGGGAATCATCAAAAACACAGATGATCTCAAGATGTACAGAGATATGGATGTAACCATGGCATATGTCTATCTATCGGATAAGACTCAGCAAGAACTCTTCCGTGTAAAGGTCACGCCGGATATGTACAAATAGAATCCGATAAATAACATCAAACTGAGACCCTCCACATAAAAAAGCCGGAGATGCTTTTTCAAGCGCATCTCCGGCTTTTTTATGGGATCCTATCAAGATTTAATATCCCATTTCATGCAACGCTTTACACAACTGATCCGGACAGGAAGTAGAACGGCGTCCACATCTGACACCTTCCAGCTTTTCAATGACATCTTCTACTTTCATACCTGTCACCAGACGGGAAATACCTTGCAAACTACCGTTACATCCACCCCAGTAAGCCACTTCTTTCAGCACACCCTCTTCTACATCGAGTTCGATATTCGTGCTGCAAGTCCCCTGGGTTCTATAAACATATTTCATTCCTCGCCTTCCTCTGCCGGTTTCATGTTGGTATAGACGTTCTGAACATCCTCATCCTCTTCCAGACGTTCCACCATTTTATCAATAGTAGCACGTTGTTCGGCAGTCAGTTCTTTCTCGTCATTAGGAATACGGGTAAATTCGGCTCCTTTTACTTCGAAGCCATTATCCTCAAGATATTTCTGAATCTGAGCAAACGATTTAGGGTCGCCATAAATGGTGATTTCCTCTTCATCTTCGTCATATTCATCTTCTACTCCATAATCGATCAATTCAAGAATCAGTTCATCCATCTCCAAACCTTCTTTCTTAGCGATGGTAAACATCGATTTCCAACTGAACATAAAGTCAAGGCTACCGGAAGTTCCCAGAGTGCCGCCGAACTTATTGAAAACACTACGGACATTGGCAACCGTACGAGTCGTATTATCTGTAGCGGTCTCTACAAACACAGCAATACCAAAAGGTCCGTATCCTTCATAGTTCATCTCTTTATAGTCCTTCTGGTCTTTACCCATTGCATTCTTGATAGCGCGTTCCACGTTATCTTTCGGCATATTCTCACGCTTTGCTGTGGCAACAACTGCACGCAGATGCGGGTTATTTTCAGGATCCGGACCACCGGCTTTCACTGCAATTGCGATTTGTTTACCTATTCTCGTAAATGTACGGGCCATATTGCCCCATCTTTTCAGCTTGGTAGCTTTTCTATATTCGAATGCTCTTCCCATTGGTTTATATTTTTATATATTGATTTTAAATTCTTATCTTAATTTCGCACCCAGTTTGTCTTCCAGGTTCTTCACGAGTTTCGACATGATTTTATCAATCATCTTATCATTCAGTGTCTGTATTTCATCTTGCAACAAGAAACTTACAGCATATGACTTTTTACCCGCTTCCAGATTCTTACCTTCGTATACATCGAAGAGCTCTACTTCTTTCAGGAGTTTCTTCTCTGTTTCGTAAGCAATCTTTTCAATTTCAGCAAACTGGATATTCTTGTCGAGCAACAGCGCAAGGTCACGTTTCACAGCCGGAAATTTAGATATTTCCTTAAAGCTGACTTTCACTGAACGGATTGCCCTCATCAGTTCTTTCCAGTTCAGATCGGCATAATATACCTCATTGTCAATATCGAATGCTTTCAGCAATTTCTTTGTCACAACACCGAATGTAGCCAAACGTTTGCCACCTCTGGTATGAACGGTAAGAGCCGCAGCAAAAATATCATCCGTAAGATTACCCACCACCAGATTGCGTAAATCCAATCCCAGACGTTTCAAGATATTCTCTACATAAGCTTTCAACTCATATACCGAACTATTCTCATCCGCATGTATCCAAGAATTGGAAACCTTCTTGCCCGTCACCCACAATCCAAGATGGTAATCTTCGGCATAAGTTGCCAATGTTTTTTCCGGATTCTTCTTATCGGCATCGAAATAATAGCAATTACCGAACTCGAAGAATTTCAAATCAGCATTCTTACGGTTCGCATTATGAGCGATACTTTCGAGCCCTCCAAATAACAATGTCTGGCGCATACTGTTCAAATCAGCACTCAACGGATTCATCAGCATCACCAAGTGATTGGAAGGATAAGACTCTAACCCGTCGTAATAAGCAGCACGTGTCAGAGAGTTGTTCAGTATTTCATTAAATCCGCAACCAACCAACTGCTCAGCTATCAAATTCTGCAGTTTATTTGATTTATCTTCCTCTCCTTTGGTAGTCAGACTCGATTTCAAGGTAGATGGTATCTCTACGTTATTATATCCGTAAATACGAAGAATATCTTCAATCACATCACAATCACGTTGTACATCCACACGATAAGGAGGAACTGCCAACGTCAAGCCTTCAGCCGTTTCATTCGTGACCTTCATTTCCAGACTTTTCACAATACTCTTGATTGTTTCCACCGGAATCACTTTGCCAACCAGAGAATTTACTTTTTCATATGCTAACTCTACGATAAAATCTTGCGCAGGAGCCACACACACGTCCTTAATCTCACTGGAGATGGTACCACCGGCCAACTCTTTTACCATGATGGCCGCCAACTTCAGGCAATAAATAGTTATATTCGGATCGATACCTCTTTCGAAACGGAAAGAAGCATCCGTATTCAATCCATGACGACGAGCCGTTTTACGCACCCAAGTAGGATGAAAATAAGCACTCTCGATAAAAACGTTTGTGGTTGCCTCCGTAGAACCGGAATCCAATCCGCCGAACACACCGGCAATGCACATCGCCTCTTCCTTGTTACAGATCATCAAATCACGCTCATTCAATTTACGCTCTACACCGTCTAATGTAACAAAAGGAGTACCTTCGGACAAAGTCTTTACAATGACTTCCCCGCCCTTTATTTTATCTGCATCAAAACAGTGTAGCGGCTGTCCGAAAGCATGAACGATATAGTTCGTAACGTCCACCACATTATTGATAGGACGCACCCCAATCAACCGAAGCTTATTCTGCAACCACTCAGGACTCTCTTTTACAGTAACGTCTTTTACAGTAACACCGGCATATCGGGGACATGCTTCACTGTTCTCTACCGTTACTTTTATATCGAGATCGTGATTTTCTACTGCAAAAGCATCGACCAACGGACATTTCAACGTAGCTTGCTTGCCATTCTGAATCAGGTAGGCATACAGGTCGCGTGCCACACCATAGTGCGAACAGGCATCCGCACGATTGGGCGTGATATCCACTTCGAGTACATAATCACTCTTTACATTATAATAATCTTTGGCCAATGTGCCCGGAACAGCCTGTTCGGGCAAGACGATGATACCATCGTGAGAAGTCCCGATACCGATTTCATCCTCTGCACAGATCATACCGATAGACTCTACACCACGAATTTTTGATTTTTTAATCGTAAAACATTCATCACCATCGTAGAGTTTCGTGCCTAAGGTAGCAACAACAACCTTTTGTCCGGTAGCTACATTGGGCGCTCCGCATACAATCTGGGTGGGCTCGCCATTTCCCAAATTAACCGTAGTGATGTGTAAGTGGTCTGAATTCGGATGCTCCACACATGTCAACACCTCGCCAATAACGAGACCTTCCAGACCGCCTTTAATGGTTTGAACTTCTTCCACACTTCCTGTTTCCAATCCGATGGAAGTAAGCGCAGCAGCCACTTCTTCCGGTGTCAAATCGAAGTCGACATACTCTTTCAGCCAATTATAAGAGATATTCATATCATTAAGTTTTTATTATTTCTCAAAAAGATTCGCAAAGTTAATAAGTTTTTTCGGTTGGCAGGAAATTTAATACATAGAAAATTAATGAAGTACAAAAATAGCCGGTATCATTTCTTAAAATCCGGAAACAATCCCAATTAGTTTACTTCACTTGCAGAGTAGTCAAGTAGTGAGCTGTTAAGTAGTGAGTAGTTAAGTAGTAAGTAGTGAGTAGTAAGTAGTGAGTAGTGAGTAGTTAAATAGTAAGCAACTAAGCATTAATTAAATAAATAATAAGCAACTAAGTAACAAGTGGATAAGCGAAAAGCATCAGACAATACATTTCTACTTACTACTTAACTACTTGACTACTTAGCTACTATATATAAACAATTCAAGCTAAAAATATTTAGAAAGGCAATGGCCCGTCACCGCCTATTCCGCCAAACGGATTATCAGCTTGCGGAGCAAAATCAGGTGTAGGAGGCGGAACGTTACCGGCACTATTCATTCGTGAACCCACTATAGGCATCGCCCCTGCATCGGGTGCAGGAATCACCATATCATCATCCGGATTTTGGAATCGAGTGTATTCACCTTTGAAACGTAAGAGCACATCTCCTACAGCACCGTTACGATGCTTGGCAATAATAATTTCCGCCATACCACGCAAGTCGTTTCCATGATCGTCTTGAAAGATCTTATAGTATTCCGGACGATGAATAAAGCACACCATATCGGCATCCTGTTCAATGGCCCCGGATTCACGAAGGTCGCTCAACTGAGGTCGTTTTCCTTCGATACCCTCACGACTCTCGACACCACGATTCAACTGCGACAAGGCAATAATAGGTATATTCAACTCCTTAGCAAGTCCTTTGAGCGAACGCGAGATAGTACTTACCTCTTCCTGACGGCTACCAAATGCCATACCGCTCGCATTCATCAACTGAAGGTAGTCGATAATGATAATCCGGACCCCATGCTCACGCACCAGACGACGCGCTTTGGTACGAAGTTCAAAAACAGACAACGAAGGGGTATCGTCGACATACAAAGGTGCGTCGATCAGATCTTTCAACTTATAATCCAGTTGCTGCCACTCATATGCAGCGAGCTGGCCGCTCTTGATTTTCTCACTCGGAATTTCACAGACATTGGAAATCAGACGATTTACCAACTGTACATTACTCATTTCAAGCGAGAACAACGCAACAGGATTCCTGAAATTTACCGCTATATTCTTTGCCATAGAAAGCACGAATGCCGTTTTACCCATAGCAGGACGGGCAGCGATAACAATAAGGTCAGAGTTTTGCCAACCGGAAGTCATCTTGTCCAACTTGGTATAACCACTCTCCAAGCCACTCAAACCATCGGTACGGGCAGCAGCTTTCTGAATCAACTGATACGCCTCACTAATCACCGGATTGATCTGCGTATAGTCTTTCTTCATGTTCCGTTGCGAAATCTCAAATAACTTTCCTTCTGCCTCCTGCATCAGATCGTCCACATCGAGCGTCTCATCAAATGCCTTGCTTTGAATCCCACTGGTAAAAGTAATCAGTTCACGCGCCAGATATTTCTGTGCAATGATACGCGCATGATACTCGATATGAGCAGAAGAAGCAACCTTACTACTCAACTGTGTTATATAAAACGGACCACCAACCTCTTTCAAATCACCGCGTTTAGCCAATTGCTCTTTCACAGTAAGGATATCCACCGGTTGCTGATTAACAGCCAAGTCTGTAATAGCTGCATAAATCAGTTGATGGCGATGCTCATAAAACGATTCCGGGCGAAGAATTTCACTTACCAGGGAATATGCATCTTTTTCAATCATCAAAGCCCCCAACACGGCTTCTTCCAATTCCGGGGCCTGTGGCTGGATACGTCCATAGTCGGTTATAGGTTGCGGAGTTTTGGATTTCGTATTACGGGAAGTTCTTTTTTGTTGTTCAGCCATCTTTCTATTTACAATTTAATATCTGCCTAATTTATTATTAAAAACCAAAACAAACCGACCGGTCGGTTCGTAAAGGGATGGCAAAGATAGAATATAATAATGAAGAATAAATAAAGAAAAATGAAGATTTTACTAACTTTGCATCGATACTTATAAACCATGAGAATCTATTTTGTTTTTTATAGAATTTCTTTTCAGGTTTCTGAGATTTCAATTGTAAATTGTAGTTTTCCTAATCGTAAATAAAAAAATGATCACATTTCCGAATGCAAAAATAAACTTGGGGTTGAATATCACAGAGAAACGCCCGGACGGATATCATAATCTGGAAACCGTTTTTTATCCCGTTCCCATCGAAGACGCTTTAGAGATACATGTGCAAAACAACTGCCAATTACCTGCTGCCAACGGGCAAGTACAAAAGTTTTCTCTTCATCAGGCAGGCTTGGAAATAACAGGAAATGCAGCAGACAATCTGGTTGTGAAAGCCTATCTGATGTTGGACAAAGTGTTCGACCTTCCTCCGGTAGATATTCATTTGTATAAGCATATCCCATCGGGTGCGGGATTGGGCGGCGGATCGTCCGATGCCGCTTTCATGCTAAAACTTTTAAACAAAAGGTTCGAACTGGGACTAACCACCGAAAAACTGGAAGAATATGCTGCAGCGTTAGGAGCCGACTGTGCTTTCTTTATCAACAATATGCCAACCTATGCCGAAGGAATCGGAAACCTATTCTCTCCTATCACGCTTTCTTTAAAAGATTATCAGATCCTATTGGTAAAACCCGATATTTTTGTATCTACGCGAGAAGCTTTTTCACTGATTAAGCCTCATAAGCCGGAATACTCGTTAAAAGAAACCATCGCCCTGCCTGTCAGCGAGTGGAAAGAAAGGTTAGTAAACGACTTCGAGGCAAGCGTATTTCCACAATACCCTGCCATCGGAGAGATAAAAGACGAGCTATACCAAAAAGGAGCCATATATGCTGCGATGAGTGGTTCGGGATCCTCCGTCTTCGGCTTATTCGCCCCGGGTACTCCCCTGCCGGAAGCCGATTTTGGAAAAGAAAGCTTTGTGTTTAAAGGAAAAATGATATAACATTTTTCCACGCAAGCAGACAGTTTCAGAAGAAACATATAATTAGAGTCTTTTTGTGCGATATTTCATGTAATTGCATAGTGTATAAGTATACCGATAATCAGATATTAGTAGGTTTTGCGGTCTGCAGAAAAACATGTATATTTGCGGTAGTTTTCATGCGAAAAGGTCACCTGAAGGTCACCGAAATGAGCGAAGTATCACTTATAAATTAACGCACGCAACTATATACTTTATTGTACCACGCATTGTGTATAAATACCGTTTGCCCATGTTGGGGTATTGACTTTATAAAGTAAAGTATAATACAGTTATTGATTGTAAAACTAAACATTAGCTAAGTTACATAGATTAAAATAATTAAGTGAACTAATACAAGTATTAATATTACAATCTTATAGTAATTATTGTATGTCCTTGCTGGAGAGAAAGGTCGTTCAAACTCTGTATAAAATTCCTCCATTACAATAGATATCTCATAATTTCCTTTATAAAAAGGCATTGGTTGAAGAAAAGCGAAGTGCCAAAACTGAGCGAGACAGGGTTTTGGCGCAAAGTCGCACATCAGCCATTGAGAGGAACGAGACTGTCAGGTAGCTTCAAGCGCAGGAAGCAAACATACAGCAGCGCATCAGCCAAGCGGTTCTTACAGCCACCAAGAAGAAAGACAATACTACCCGTTTGTTGCAGGAGGCTTTGGAAGCCAGCCGGAAAATTTTAAATGTCATAGCTAATATCCTCTACCAAGCAAGCGAAGTGTTCAGACGAGCAATTGATGCGATTGTTCATTTTGGCACAAAGCAACATAAGTCAATCTTTGCCCCATCCGAAGCCGCTGACATTAAAAGTGTGATGCAGAAATATGGGGAAACGACTGAAATACAAAAAGCTGTTGGTGACTGGCTGTGTGGCTATGCAGAACATAAGCAACCCTTTGACGAAATCAAACATCTCCACACACTCAAAGAGGTGGGCGATGTTGCAGAGGGGGCGTATGATTGGAAAATTGAGAAAGGACAAAGAAGTTTAATTTCAATGTAATAATCCTTACTTTTAGTTCTCTAAACCAGTTAATTCAGCTTTGTGAATTTTCCATTCTTTGTAACAATATTTGATGGCAATATTAAGAGATTCCATTCTATCTTTACGATAAAAATCAGAGCAATGCTTTTTCTGATTCGGACACATCTTTATCCTTATACAAGTTGGATAAAGAGGGCATAAATTGCATTCCTTTTGCTTGTCGTATCTTTCGTTCCACATCTTCAGAACAGATGAATCAATATCTTCAGTAAATATCGAACCAATCATTTTTTCTTCGGTAAAATGCTCACATTTGCCAATTATCCCGGATGGAGTTATGACTAAAGAATGACTGCTATCGGCCATACACTGATGATCGGTCATACCGTTAGGAAGTTTATAACCTTTTATATACTCCAAAACGGTGAGTTTATTCTTTAATTTGTAATAACAGCCTATTTGCTCTTGTGTATAGTCTCCCTCGAAATTAAACAGGAGGTGATTGTATATTGTCAGGTACGGATTAGTCCCCAAACGATTATGTAGAATAGCAAGTAACTCTAAAAGGTCCTCTGTGTTGTATGCGTCTTGATTAAGACGGATATTGACAGCTATCTTTGAGTTTAATAATGCCTCAATGTTGTCTAAAACAATTTGGAACTCGGACCCTTGAGAGTTAACGTATGCTTTCGCGCGCAGATATACTTGCTCCGTGCCATCTAATGTAATTTGAACTCGTTTGAGTTTCCACACATTTATTGCTTTGTTGACTATGTTTCGTGTAAAGAGCAGTCCATTGGTGATTATGTGCGAAAAGTACGAAATGCCGAAATCATTTAGTTTTTGACATATCAAATCCATTACTACTGTATTCAGCAAAGGTTCTCCTCCAAACCAAGTTAGCTTAACCTTATTTGTAGAATGGCGTTGAATATACTCACTTGTGACAAGTGCATTTTTTTCGGTCATAGAAATACGCGGAGTTCCTTTTTCATAGCAATAGAAACACCTTGCATTACAGTCTAAAGTGGTCATAATCACATAAGAATTGATGCCTTGATGCGATGCGTCATCAATCCTTTTTGTGCGCAAAAAATCGACCCAATCGCACTCATTAAAAGAATCGACAGGTAAATAGAACCAATACTCTACCAAAAAAATGAAATTTTCTTTAATATCTTTCTCAGACTTAAAAAAGAGAAGACAGCCCGTTACATTGTTATACAACAGTATTCCATCGTCAGTTACTTGTTTAACAACGAAATGGGATAGTCTGTACTTGATATTCTGCTTAGGCTGTCTTACTAAATGATCACGAAACCAAATTTGCTCCTGACGTATTACTTCCATGAGTCAAGCTTAGTCATAATCAATCATGCAATCATCGTCACAATAAACATAGTGCTCATCACACATGCTACAATTGTGGTATACAACAGCGTCGTCGCCTTTTGAACAAGTGTTAGATGACGAACTTACATAGCACCAACTATAATCTATTTTTTCCATAATTGTTAAATTGTAGGATTTAAAACTGTAAGATGTATTATCATGACAAAATTAAACAATATTTATCTTTCTTGCAAACTTGTGGATTAAAAGTTCCACCTCAAAGAGTCCATTTATTCTCTTGATAAGAGAAAGCTAATTTCCTCAAGAGAAATGGCTACACAACATAGAAAAATATCATGAAATCGTATGCACTTTTATGAAATCAGATACTCCCCGTGTGAATATACTTTGCGCACAAAAAGGTCACCTGAAGTTCATCAATAAAAGAAAAAGCACCTGTAATTTCTCGTAAATACTTGATTTTTTTAACAAATAACAACCTAAGTTTAAACCAAGGACCTCCAGATTATGAGTCTGTTTAAATTTTGCCCGGTATTATTCTGAGAGGAAAATGTTACTATTTTGACAAGTACAGGCAGGAACTATTTTCCGAGCCAATGAGGGATGTCCAATACAGGGGGAATAACAATGTACGATATTACCCATTGTATATCAAACCATTAACCATTCGTTCAATAAACAAATGAACCGATATTCTCAACCTGCAAGAATACGCTTTTAATGTTGTGTTAAACACGTATTCTTGTCGGCAGGAATACGCTTCTTTACCAACAAGATATTAATGTTTTGCAAAAAAAGGAATGATATGCAAGAAAACGGAATTAACAATGTTAAAATCAGACGTGCGATTTTCTCACTGTACGGTATGCGACAATCTATTTTTTTACGATTGCTTAATACAAAATAAATCCCATCACCCCGGCCAGACAGATCATCAGAATCGGATGAACTTTATATCTCCAAGTAAGAATAAAAGCAGCAATGAATATTAAAATGCTCTTATAATCTATAAAGTTTTCTCCGTTCATCAGCAGCAAAGCGGCAGCTCCGATCAAAGCTACGGACATAGGCAACAGGCCTGACATTGCCGCATTAACATATTTATTATTCTTGAATTTCACAAAGAAGTAAGAGATAAACAATACCATAAGAAATGAAGGCAGACAAACAGCAACCGTCGCAACAACAGCCCCCCAAACACTCCCAGTCACCGAATAGCCAATATAAGTGGCACTATTTATCCCGATAGGCCCAGGAGTCATCTGTGAAATAGCGACAATATCCGTAAATTGCTGTAACGTCAGCCAATGATGCCGATCTACAATCTCGAACTGAATCAACGAAAGCATGGCATATCCCCCGCCAAAACCAAACAATCCGATTTTCAAATAAACATAGATTAATTGCCAATAGATCATATATCTCCTCCTTTCAATTTATCTTTTAGCCATAATGTATAAACCAATCCGCCGACAATACCCGCCAATACGATATATACCGGGGATACACCTGCTTTCCATATCAACAAAGTTCCTATGATCGGGGCTATCAATTCCATATAACCCATGCGAATAGCCTTAATGGCCGAAAGACAGGGCACCAAGATCAAAGCAACAACAGCCGGCCGGATTCCATTAAATATCCTGATGACATAAGGGTTATCCTGGAACTGATTGAAGAACAAAGCTATTATCAGTATAATGGCAAACGAAGGCAAAATAGTGCCTAAAGCACAAACCAGACTACCCCAAAAGCCTTTCAGCCTGTAACCGACAAAAATAGAAATATTAACAGCAAAAACTCCGGGCAGAGACTGGGTAATAGCAAACATCTGCATAAAATCTTCCTTAGTCATCCACTGGCGTTTCACGATTTCACGCTCGATAAGCGGAATCATAGCATATCCTCCACCTATGGTAAACATTCCTATTTTTACGAAGTTGAGAAAAAGAGTCAGATACATATATTGCTGAATACATAAAAGATAATGGATACAAAGTTAAGAAAAAACGGAGCAATCCAAAAGCCCATGGAGCTTTTAAACCAAGCAGGAAGTAATTCCAATCGTAAATTACAAACCGCCTAATCGTAAATAAAAACGTATCATCAGACAAAAACGGCTCAATGCATGCAACAGAAGCAAACCTGATATTATAAATGCCAAAACGGTACCACGACTCCCGTCGTAGTACCGTCACAACACAAACACAAAATAAAACACGACAAAACTACTATGCAATCTTACCTGTCTATGCCGAGAGGCATATGTACTTTCCATGGATATTCGCATACACATAAAAAAAGTTTCAGGCCGATTTGCACTTGATAAACAAACGATCTATGCATTTGTTTATTTCTTCAATGTTAATAGAGCATAATACACTCTTTATTGTATGCCTCTTTCACGGAGTTTCAACTGCCAGTTCCATGCAGAACGTAAAGTATCTTCAATACTCTCTACAGCTTTCCATCCTAATTCCTTATTTGCATAATCGGGATTCGCCCATACTTTTTCAATATCACCGGCACGACGTCCTACAATCTTGTAGTTCAGTTTCACACCGGTAGCCTTTTCGAAAGCGTTAATCAGTTCCAACACAGACAGTCCACGACCCGTACCGATATTGAATACTTCCACTTTCTCTTTCTGTTTTTGTTCAAGAATGCGCTTGATGGCAATCACGTGAGCTTTAGCAAGGTCAACCACGTTGATAAAGTCACGGATACAAGAACCGTCAGGAGTATCATAATCGTCACCGAATACACTCAACTGCTCACGAATTCCGATAGCGGTCTGAGTAAGGTAAGGAATCAGGTTCTGAGGCACTCCATTAGGAAGTTCACCTAACAATGCGGTAGGATGCGCTCCTATCGGGTTGAAGTAACGCAACAATATTGCATTGATCGGTGCTCCGGAAGCTACTGTATCACGAACGATCTCTTCGTTAATCTGCTTGGTATTTCCATAAGGAGATTCTGCCTTTTTGATAGGAGCCTGTTCTGTTACAGGAAGTTCGTCAGGCTGTCCGTAAACCGTACAGGAAGACGAGAATACGATTCCGCCTACATTATGTTTAGGCATCAATTCGAGCAAATTGATCAAAGATACGAGGTTATTACGATAATAAAGCAAAGGCTTCTGAACAGACTCACCCACCGCCTTGCTGGCTGCGAAATGAATAATTGCTTTAATACCCGGATATTTAGCAAACATGGCATCAAGGCCGGCAAAATCAAGACAATCGAGTTTTTCAAAAACAGGACGTATACCGGATACCTTTTCAATATTGTCAACGACATCGGCGCTCGAGTTTGAGAGGTTATCAATGATGATGACTTCGTATCCGCTGTTTTGGAGTTCTACCACTGTGTGAGAACCGATATAACCAGTTCCACCGGTAACTAAAATTCTTTCTTTCATAAAATTATATATGGTTAGTTTTTTCGGTTTTTCCTTTGTTCAGTCTGCAAATTTAAAAAATTAATTTGTAATATCCGTTTCAGAGTAAAAAAAACATCCCTTGAATACAAAAAAAGCTACGGGCTATCAATTATGGCTGATAAGTGACTGTGTCATGAAACACAAAAGACTTATAAACCGTAATTGATAACCCGTAGCACTTATATAACCCGTAGTTTAAATCCTACTTATACTACTCCTGAGAAGCCCATAAATGCCATAGCCAGCAGCCCGGCTGTAATCAAGGCAATCGGTGTACCTTTCATACCTTCGGGAATCTTCACCAGACTCATCTGTTCGCGTAAACCGGCAAACAACACAAGAGCAAGGCCGAAACCGATTGCTGTAGAGAAAGCATATACAACCCCTGTCAGCAAATCATAGTCTTTCTGGATTACCAGAATAGCTACACCCAAAATACAGCAGTTGGTAGTGATCAACGGCAGAAATACACCCAATGCCTGATACAGTGAGGGAGATACCTTCTTTAATATAATTTCCACCATCTGCACCAGAGCGGCAATCACCAGAATGAAAGTAATCGTCTGCAAATAACCTAAATCGAAAGCATCGAGCACGAACTTTTGGATAAGGAAAGTTACAATCGTAGCAATCGTAAGCACAAATGCTACGGCAGCACTCATACCCAACGCAGTATCTACCTTCTTGGAAACACCTAAAAAAGGACAAATCCCAAGGAACTGTGACAATACAATGTTATTTACAAAAATTGCCGATATAAATATCAATATATATTCCATAATTCTAAATTAATAATGAAAAAATGAATAATGAAAAAAGCGGTGGTAAACACCACTATTTCTTCTCAATTCTTCTTCAAACTGTTAATTAGCGCAATAAGATACCCCAATGCGATGAAAGCGCCCGGTGCCAATACGAATACCAACATACCGTATTCTTCCGGAAGAATGGCAAAGTCAAACACCTTACCCGTTCCTAAAAATTCACGTACGGCGCCCAGTAATGTCAAGGCAATGGTGAAACCGAGCCCCATACCGATACCATCGAACATAGAAGCCACTGCATTATTTTTGGCAGCAAAGGCTTCGGCACGGCCCAACACAATACAATTTACAACGATCAACGGAATAAAAAGCCCCAGAGTAGCATACAATCCCGGTACATAAGCCTGCATTACCATTTGCAACAGCGTTACGAATGAAGCGATAACCACAATAAAAGACGGAATACGCACCATATCGGGTATCAGATTCTTAATCAGTGAGATTACCACATTCGAGCAAATAAGCACAAACATGGTAGCCAATCCCATACCCATACCGTTGATAGCGGAAGAGGTAGTTCCCAATGTAGGACACATACCTAACAGGAGCACAAATGTAGGATTCTCTTTGACAATCCCGTTCATCATGACTTTAAAGTTATTCATATCTATATACTCCTTTCTTAATTAACACTGACGGAATCAGCAGGTTCAACAACTTTTTGCGTGGCACCGGTAGTCCCGTTCGTATCACCATCGCCTTTATAAGCAGCATAAGCAGCATTTACGGCATTAAGAAAAGCACGCGAAGTAATCGTAGAAGCCGTAATGGCATCTATCTGCCCGCCATCTTTACTTACCGTAAGCGGAGCTTCCCCCGGATTCATACCTTTGATGCTCCCTTTGTTGCCCTCTTTAAACCAATCGGCAGCCTTAGAACCCAATCCCGGGGTTTCGGCATGAGACAACAGCGAATAGTCATAGATCTTGCCGTCGGCATCGAAGCCCACCAGCACTTTCAGTTCACCGCCAAAACCCATAGCCGAAGATTCTACAGCAGCGCCTACCCATTGTCCGTCTTTCTTAGCCGGATAGATAGTATACTCCACTCCGTTTACCGTTTCCTTCGTAGCTTCTGCCGTCGGATTGTTATCAAATGCCGGTACTACAATGCTGATCGCATCGCTGAGCGTCTTGGCATTCGCTTCAGCAATCGGACCTTTTGTAAGCTCATTCACATATGCCAGTAACGCTACCGAAATGGCAGTAACACCGGTAAGTACCAGCAACATATTTTTTAATGATGATTCTAACTTTTTCATTTCTTCTTCGCCACCTCCCCAAAGCGTTTAGGTTTACAATATGTATTAATCAGCGGAGTAAATGCATTCATAATCAGAATAGCGAACGACATACCTTCGGGGTAAGCACCGAACAAACGGATAATAACCGTCAGCAAACCGATACAAACACCATAAATCAACATACCTTTCTTACTCATCGGAGAAGTTACGTAATCTGTCGCCATAAAGACAGCTCCCAACATCAAACCTCCGGAAAGCAATTGTATCACCGGAGACACGTATAACTCGGGATTAACCAAATGCATGATGCCCGAAAAGACAAACACAGTGACCAGAATAGATACCGGGATATGCCAGGAAATAATCTTTTTCCACAGCATATAGATAAGACCGAGCAATAGCGCAGCCGCACTCACTTCACCCAAACATCCGCCGTTCTGACCGATAAGCAAACTCAAAGAATCGGGAAGCTGGTCGAGCGACACACCCGGCGCTCCATTGATCACCCCTTTCATGATTGCCAACGGAGTAGCTCCTGTAGTAGCATCGGCATAAGCCGTCAACTGGCCAACCACCGGCCACGTAGTCATCTGTACCGGGAAAGAAAGCAATAAGAACACACGTCCTGCCAATGCAGGGTTAAAAGGATTATTTCCCAAACCTCCGAACGACATTTTGCCCACACCGATAGCAAACAGCGCACCCAGAATAATAATCCATACAGGAAGATTGGAGGGCAGATTGAAAGCCAGCAATACACCGGTGATGATGGCCGAACCGTCACAAATAGTAGTAGTTTCTTTTTTCAGCAGGTACTTGCCGATAGCCCATTCAAAAAAAACACAGGCTGCCACGGAAGTAGCCGTAACGATAAGGGCTCCCAATCCGAAAAAGACAAGCGACACGATAAAAGCCGGAAACAGGGCAATCAGCACACCGTACATATTCTTCTGTACGCTGTCTCCGCTATGAACGTGAGGGGATAATGATACTATAAATTTATTTTCCATACTTCGTTATTTTTTAGCTTGACGTGCACGAATCATAGCGCCTACTTTCCCTTTACCCAAACGACAATAGTCGAGCAACGGACGGTTGGCAGGGCAAGTGAACTGGCAAGAACCGCACTCGATGCAATCCATGATTCTTTCTGTTTCCATTCTTTCAAATTCTGTATTCTCAGCCAATGCAGAAAGCAAATAAGGCTCAAGCCCCATCGGACAAGCCCCCACACACTTCGCACAACGGATACAATTCTGTATCTCGCCACGCTTTGCCTCTTTCCGATCCATAATCAGAACACCGGAACTACCTTTTGCCGTGGGAACATCGATATTCACCAGCGCTTTACCCATCATCGGACCACCACCGATCACCTTACCCGTATCTTCGGGCAAACCACCGCAAGCTTCGATCAACTGACGCATCGGCGTACCCACACGTGCCATGAAATTGGAAGGTTTGGCCAGCGACTTTCCGGTCACGGTAATCACCCGCTCAAACAACGGCTTATTTTTCTGCACAGCCTGATAAACAGCAAAAGCCGTACCTACATTCTGCACTACGGCACCGGTAGAAATAGGAAGCGCCCCACTTGCCACCTGCCGTTTTGTCACAGCATCGATCAACTGCTTTTCACCTCCTTGAGGATATTTCACTTTCAAAGGAACAACTTCGATACCGGCATAACTGGAAGCGACCTTAGTCATCAACCCAATGGCATCGGGCTTATTATTCTCAATACCGATAAAGGCCTTATTTACTTTCACCGCTTTCATCAAAATAGAAACCCCTACCATGATTTCTTCGGCATGTTCCAACATCAGCTGATGGTCGGCAGTCAAATACGGTTCACACTCAACGGCATTAATGATTACACATTCCGCCTTGAACGAAGGAGGAGGACACAGTTTCACTTGAGTGGGAAAACAAGCACCACCCAAACCAACAATACCGGCATCGGCAATTTTCTTCACAATCTCCTCGGCTGTCAGTTCACACTCTCTCACCAGTGTTTCGCTACGGTCAATGGTTTCTTCCCACTCGTCACCTTCCACATCGATAAAGATAGCAGGCTTAGCATAACCACTGGCATCGATAATGGAGTCTATTTTTGCGACCTTTCCGCTGACAGAAGAGTGAATGGCTGCCGAAACAAAACCGGCGGGCTCGGCAATCTTAGTGCCCACTTTCACCACATCCCCTTTAGCTACCACCGGTTTGGCAGGAGCACCGATATGCTGCCCCAACAGGATAACCGCCTTTGACGGAATCTCCGCCATGATAATGGGCTGATGTGCCGACAGTTTATTTTCGTGTGGATGAACACCACCAATTGAAAATGTCTTCAACATACAATTTCTGTATTTTATCTGTTTATTATTCTTTTATTTACGCTTCAGCAACCGGCTTTGCTTCGGAAGTTTCCCCTTTCGGAGCCTTTACGGCAGGAGCCTCTTCCGCTTTCGGTTTACGCGGCGGGAAATTCAATTCAATAATGGTTCCCTGCGGACAAACTTCCACACACTTACGGCATGACTTACATTTGTTCGGATCGATATAAGCTAAATTGTTTTCAAGCGTAATTGCCTCAAACGGACAAGTTTTGACGCATTTACCACAACCGATACAGCTCACCGTACAAGCCTTACGTGCCACAGCACCCTTGTCTTTGTTGACACAAGACACATACACACGGCGCGACTTCTTACCTTGCGGACGAATTTCGATAATCGCCTTCGGACAGGCCTTGACACAAGCACCGCAAGCCGTACATTTGGCCTCATCCACTTCCGGAAGTCCGGTTTCGGCATTCATATGAATGGCATCGAACTGACAAGCGGCCACACAGTCGCCACAGCCCAGACAACCAAAACTACAACCTGTCTCACCACCGTAAAGAGAAGCGGCAATCGCACAACTCTTCGCCCCGTCGTACACATTGGTACGAGGACGGTTGGCACAGGTTCCGTTACATCTCACAACCGCAACCATCGGTTCGGCTTCGCCTGCATCAAGTCCGAGGATAGAGGCTATCTGCGTCATGACAGGCTGTCCGCCTACCGGGCAAAATTTTCCATCCAATGAACCAGCCTTTACACAAGCATCGGCAAACCCACTGCACCCCGGATAACCACATCCACCGCAATTAGCTTGGGGCAGCACTTCGGATACCTGGGCAATACGCGGGTCTTCATACACGGCAAATTTCTTGGAAGCGGCATACAGAATAGCGGCTGAAACCAGCGCAATGGCTCCCAATGAAATTACTGCAATCAGAATCAAATTCATAAATTAGTTATTTTATTGGTTTTATAGTAAATGAAAATGTTTGTTTCAATCGTGTCTTATTCAGCCACAACAGACAATAATATGGAACAAGGACAGCCAGCGAAAGAAGCGACGCATAGAGTTCATCGCCTATTACTGCCATAAATATAAAAAGGGAAAGTATTAAAAGTATAAAAGGAAATACAAAAGCCAGTGTCACGGCCATCATCCCCATAGAGGTTTCACCGATAACCATCACCTGCTCACCTACCCGAAAAGTCTGTGCCGAAGGGTCTGTGACATCAATCACTTTCTCTTTACTGTCAGCAGAAGAACAATGTCCCTTGACACTGCATGCCGCACATGCCGATGTCTGGATAATTCTCACTGAAAGATGGGAACCGTTTATGTTTTCCACAATACCTTGATGCTTTATTGTATTAGCCATTTTGCAAACTGAACATTACAAATTGCGGCAAATTTAAGCATTATTTGTGAACTACGAAGCTTTCAACTGTTTTTTCTATGTGTTAAAGTGCTATTTTTACTTTTTTTGTTACCGCACACGATAAACAACACGGGCGACCCTGATAGGGTCGCCCGTGTTATTATGCTTACTAAAAGTCAGTTTACCATTGATAATTGATACCAAAACTCAACAATTCTTTTACCTGAAAATAACTTTTCCCCTCGGCAGGTTTCGAACTGTCATCATAGCGTGCATGTACATAAAGCTTGGTAGACAGATAACGGTTCAGCACAAAATTCACTGTATTTTCCCACTCGATACGTACCCATTTGTAACTGGTCAGATAATTCAAACGCGAATCAAACGAGATGGAAGGAATAATATTCCAGGTTAAAGTAGGCTGAAACTGTGAACCGAAATCATTCTTGGAAGACTTGCCTTCATCCAGACCGAATTTCGTTTCGTTCACTTCGCTGTTGCCCACATACCGCAGGTTGTATGTCAACGGCGCAAGGAACAAAGAGAAGTTGAATTTCTTCTTCTTCAGTTTATAGTCCATACCGACACTGATCGCTAAATCGGCAGGAGCAAAGAATGCAGAAACCAGTTCTTCACTATTGGCCTTATAACCGTTGCAGAACTGCGTTTTGAATTCAGCAGAAATGGTATAATACCAGTTATGGGCTGCCTGTATACCCAATTTGCTATACAAACGGAGCTGGTCGGTGTTCACCAGATATTTATGATATTCGTCCGACGGTGTCGAATTGAATCCGAGTTTCGCTTCCAGCATATTTTCAAATTGCACCTTCTCACGGTCATTATAGTTGGCAAACAATTGCAGATTGGCCAACAGCGCATTGTTACTTTCCCCTCCTTTATACCAGTTGTCGGAAATATAGTTCTGGGTAATCTGCAACGAACCGTTACCACCTGTTACCCACCAGTTTGGCTTGCTGATCTTCAATTCGGCTTCTCCTACCCCCACATCCATCGGCTCTTTATCAAACAAACGCAACACTTCTGTTTTCGCTTTCGGCTTCACATCTTCCCGGAACACTTTCCGGCTTCTGATCTGCTTTTCCGTAGTACGTACAAGCTGGGGTGCATTCAGGTAAACCCCCATCAATGTGCGGTCTACAATTTTATTTGAACGCTTCAAAGAGGTGAACTGATCTTCATTGTAAGGCAGCCATTTGGAATAATCAACAGATACCGTATCGATCTTAGGAAGTTCCCAGTCAATTTTAGAATACTCCGCTATCGGAGAATAATAATAAGCCAACGGTGTAAACAACCGATAATATTGGGGATTTACCGGAATATAGCGTTCCGGCACAGCAGGGTCATTCAAGTAGTTCAATGCCCCGATATATTTCTCATACAAAATCGAAACCGTATCCAATTTATTTGTTTTAGGATCCAGTTTTAATATAAGATATGGCTGAAGTCCCGCAGCAAGCGTATCCGGTTTCTCCGGTACGGGCGTTACAGCTTTTAACGACGGCTTCGTATCTGTCTTCACCACCAACGGCCTATCGGATTTTACAGCCCGCAGTGTATCGTTTTTTTCCGACAATTGCACATCGGGCTTCGCCGCCGGCAACGAATCAACTTTTACCGGCAACAACGTATCCGCCTTTACTACATTATTTAAACTATCCAACACAGGTTTAACCGCATCTTGCGCCATCACCGATGAAGATAAAATAATCGCTAATGTGAATAATGAAATGTAACAGTTCTTCATGTCGTTTGTAATTTGAGCGCAAAAATACATTAAAATCTTTAAAAAAGGAAAGAAAAGGAAAGTTGTTTTTGCCACCCTTTCTTCCCTCTTAAAAAGAACGAATTGCATTTTTTAATAAATTTGTTTCAACGATTACTCATTACTTGCCCATTTTTTTGTAATTTTGCAGTTTTTAATGCGTTAGACTTATAAGAATTACATCATAGTAAACAAATAATTAAAACAGTTATAGCTGTGGGAGAAACAAAGTATATTTTCGTCACCGGTGGTGTAGCTTCCTCGTTAGGAAAAGGTATTATTTCATCATCCATCGGTAAATTGCTGCAAGCAAGAGGTTATAAAGTAACCATTCAGAAGTTTGACCCGTATATCAACATCGACCCGGGAACACTGAATCCTTATGAACACGGAGAATGCTACGTAACCGTAGACGGACATGAAGCCGACCTTGATTTGGGACACTACGAACGCTTCTTAGGTATCCAGACAACAAAAGCCAACAACATCACCACCGGACGTATCTACAAAAGCGTTATTGACAAAGAACGTCGCGGTGACTATCTGGGTAGAACGATTCAGGTAATTCCACATATCACCGATGAGATTAAGCGCAACGTGAAGTTGCTGGGCAATAAATATAAATTCGACTTTGTAATCACCGAAATAGGCGGAACCGTAGGCGATATCGAATCACTCCCTTACGTAGAAAGCATCCGTCAGTTGAAATGGGAGTTAGGAAAAGATGCATTGTGCGTACATCTTACTTATGTTCCTTATTTGGCTGCAGCCGGCGAGTTAAAGACAAAACCGACCCAACACTCCGTAAAAGAGTTGCAAAGCGCCGGTATCCAACCGGATATCCTCGTACTGCGCGCCGAACACGAACTGAGCGCCAGCCTTCGCAAGAAAGTAGCCCTATTCTGCAATGTAGACGAGAACGCCGTCGTACAGAGCATCGATGCTCCTACTATCTATGAAGTGCCTATACTGATGCAGGCACAAGGATTGGATGAAACGATTCTGAGAAAGATGGGGCTTCCCGTAGGCGAGACTCCGGGACTCGGCCCATGGCGCACATTCCTCGAACGCCGTCATAAAGCGGAAAACACAGAACCGGTACACATTGCCCTGGTAGGTAAATATGATTTGCAGGATGCCTACAAATCGATCCGCGAAGCTCTTTCACAGGCAGGAACTTACAACGACTGTAAAGTTCAGGTGGATTTTGTAAACAGTGAAACGCTGACAGAGGACAATGTAGCAGAAGCATTGAAAGGCATGGCAGGCGTGATGATAGGTCCCGGCTTCGGCCAACGCGGCATCGAAGGTAAATTCGTTGCTATCAAACATACCCGTACCCATAACATACCGACATTCGGTATCTGCTTAGGTATGCAATGTATCGCTATCGAGTTTGCCCGCAACGTATTAGGATATAAGGATGCCAATTCACGCGAAATGGACGAAAAAACACCGCACAACGTCATTGACATCATGGAGGAACAGAAAGCAATCACCAATATGGGTGGAACGATGCGTCTGGGCGCCTACGAATGTACGTTGGAAAAAGGCAGCAAGGCTTATGAAGCCTACAAGACCGAATATATCCAAGAACGCCACCGCCACCGCTATGAATTCAACAACGAATTTAAAGCCGAATACGAAGCCGCAGGTATGAAGTGTACGGGTATCAATCCGGAATCGGGTTTAGTGGAAATTGTGGAAATCCCCGCATTGAAATGGTTCGTAGGAACTCAGTTCCATCCGGAATATAGCAGTACGGTATTGAATCCGCATCCGCTATTCGTATCATTCATCAAGGCAGCAATCAGCAAATAATAATTAAATAATCAAGAATTAAAAATGGATAAAAACACCATAACAGGTCTCGTTTTAATAGCTATCTTATTAGTAGGTTTCAGCTTTCTGAGCCGTCCGAGCGAGGAACAGATCGCTGCACAAAAGAAATACTACGACTCCATTGCAGTGGTGCAGAAACAGGAGGAAGCCCTCAAAGCCAAAGCGGCAGCAGCGTTGGCCAATGAGAAAGGAGAAGCCACCGGTACGGTAGATTCGACTTCGCTTTTCTTCAATGCCATGCAAGGCAAAGAATCTTTCACCACTATTCAGAATAACTTAGTGGAAATCACTTTCGACAATAAAGGAGGACGTGTTTATTCCGCGATGCTAAAAGACTATAACGGACAGGATGGTAAACCGGTTGTGCTGTTCAATGGCAGTGATGCCGAAATGAACTTCAACTTCTATAATAAAAAAGAGACCATCCAGACAAAGGATTATTATTTTGAGGTTGTCAACAAAACCGACAGCAGCCTGACCATGCGTCTGACTGCCGACAGCGACAGCTATATCGACTTTACCTATACGCTGAAGCCGGACAGTTATCTGTTGAGATTCACCATTCAGGCAACAGGTATGGCAGGAAAACTCGCTTCAACGGATTATGTAGATATCTCTTGGTCGCAACGTGCACGTCAACTTGAAAAAGGGTTCACTTATGAAAACCGTCTGGCCGAGTTGATGTACAAAATAGCCAATGACGATACAGACAATCTTTCGGCTGCCAAAGACGATGAAAAGCAGATTGAAGGACGTGTAGACTGGATTGCCTTCAAGAATCAGTTCTTCTCTTCCGTATTCATCGCCAATCAGGACTTTGATAAGGTAAACGTCAAGTCGAGAATGGAGAAACAGGGAAGCGGCTATATCAAAGATTATTCCGCAGAAATGAATACTTTCTTCGATCCGACCGGAAAACAAGCTACCGACATGTATTTCTATTTCGGTCCGAACCATTACAAAACGCTAAAAGCACTTGATAAAGGACGCGATGATAAATGGGAACTCGACAATCTGGTTTATTTAGGATGGCCGTTGATTCGCTGGATCAACAAATTTATCACCATCAATGTGTTCGACTGGCTTTCCGGTTGGGGACTGAGCATGGGTATCGTTCTGCTGATTCTGACCATCATAGTGAAAATCGCCGTATATCCGGCCACTTGGAAGACTTACATGTCATCGGCCAAAATGCGCGTACTGAAACCGAAAATAGATGAAATAAACAAGAAATATCCGAAACAGGAAGATGCGATGAAAAAACAACAGGAAGTAATGAGCCTGTATAGCCAGTATGGAGTAAGCCCGATGGGAGGTTGTTTGCCAATGCTGTTACAGTTCCCTATCCTCATGGCATTGTTTATGTTTGTGCCGAGCGCTATCGAGCTTCGCCAGCAAAGCTTCCTTTGGGCGGACGACTTGTCTACTTACGATGCATTCATTACATTCCCGTTCCATATCCCATTCTTAGGCAATCACCTCAGTTTGTTCTGTCTGTTGATGACAGTGACCAACATCCTGAACACTAAGTTCACCATGCAACAGCAGGATACCGGTGCACAGCCCCAGATGGCAGCAATGAAATGGATGATGTATCTGATGCCCGTAATGTTCCTTTTCGTCTTGAATGACTATCCTTCGGGATTGAATTATTACTACTTTATTTCAACGCTGATCAGCGTGGGTACGATGATCGTACTTCGCAAAACAACCGACGAAGACAAGTTGCTTGCCATTCTCGAAGCGAAGAAAAAAGACCCGAAACAAATGAAAAAAACCGGCTTTGCCGCCCGTCTTGAAGCTATGCAAAAGCAGCAGGAAGAGATGGCAAAAGCAAAACAGCAGCAGAATAAGCGATAAAAGCTATTCCATTATAATGCAAAAGCCGGGTAAACTTAAGAAAGAGTTAGTCCGGCTTTTGTGATTTTTATACAGGCATGCATGTCAAGTCAGACAACGACAAAACAGTAAAGAATAGAATGAAAACTAAATATACTTATAAGGAAATATGGATTATCTCCTATCCAATTTTGATCAGTCTCGTCATGGAGCAGATGATCGGAATGACAGACACAGCCTTTCTGGGGCGTGTAGGAGAAATAGAACTGGGTGCATCAGCCATTGCAGGTATCTATTACATGGTCATCTTTATGATGGCATTCGGTTTCAGCATCGGGGCACAGATCATGATGGCACGGCGTAACGGAGAACGGCAATACAATGAAATAGGCCCTATCTTCTATCAGGGGATTTATTTCTTATTGGTGCTGGCGGTAATCGTATTTGCCATGTCGCTGCATTTCTCACCACATCTATTGAAGAATATCATCTCTTCACCCAACATTTATGAAGCAGCCCTCAGCTACATCAATTGGCGCATCTTCGGTTTCTTCTTCTCATTTATCATGGTGATGTTCCGGGCATTCTTCGTGGGCACCACTCAAACCAAAACGCTGACATTGAATTCCATTGTCATGGTACTGTCGAATGTGGTATTCAACTACATCCTGATTTTCGGAAAATTCGGCTTCCCCAAACTGGGAATTGCCGGAGCAGCCATCGGTTCGTCATTGGCAGAATTGGTCTCTGTACTATTCTTCATCATCTATACCTGGAGGCGGATTGACTGCCGGAAGTATGCGCTCAACAAGCTACCCGCCTTCCAACCGGAAATATTAAAACGCATATTGGGGGTCTCTCTCTGGACAATGATACAGAACCTCCTATCCATGTCTACCTGGCTTACATTCTTCCTGTTCGTGGAACATCTGGGAGAACGTGCATTGGCTGTTACGAATATCATCCGCAATGTTTCCGGCATACCGTTCATGATGACTATGGCATTTGCTGCCACCTGCGGTTCACTGGTGAGTAACCTGATCGGAGCCGGAGAGACGCAATGCGTACAAGGAACGATCCGCCAGCATATACGGATAGCCTATGCTTTCGTTATCCCGCTACTGATATTTTTTGCCCTGTTTCCCAACCTGATATTAAGTATCTACACGGATATCCCCTCACTGCGGGAAGCTTCTGTCCCATCGTTGTGGGTACTGTGTACGGGTTATCTTATCATGGTCCCGGCCAATGTATACTTCCAGTCCGTATCGGGTACGGGTAATACACGTACAGCACTGATCATGGAGATGTCCGTGCTGGTGGTTTATGTTGCCTATATCACCTATCTGATTCTGTATTTGAGAGTGGACGTAGCCCTCTGCTGGACTTCGGAACACGTGTATGCGATCCTTACACTGATACTCTGCCGATGGTATATCCAAAAAGGAAATTGGCAACAGAAAAAGATATAACCAGTAGATGAGCAAAAGAATTTAAGGTTTAATTAATTGCAACAAAATAGAATGAAAATCAAAATATCGCATAGAATATAAATGTATAAATATATCACATATATACTTTTTCCATACCTATTAAATTATGCTATTATAAAGAAAACAAGATTCAGTATAAAATTCTAATATTCAATAAGATAAATAAATATTAGGGTTCACAAAGGTTCAACGTTCCTTTTAGACCCTATTTGGCTGAAAAAGATCAGAATCATTTACTATAATGTATATAAAAAATCAAAAATACAAAAAAATACAAAAAGCACATGATTGTTAAAAACTTTCCATAAACAAACAATAGTAATAAAGATATTTATTCGCTAAATTCGCTCAAAAAGCAGAAACACAGAATATACATATATATTTGAACAACAAACTTTTAAGACAAAATAAGTTCCACAGAAGGGGCCATAGATGAACGATGAACCTTGTGAACCCTAAGTCTCAAAACTGCGTCTGAAAAACGTAACACAAATACACCATTTTCATCTTTAGAAATCAAGTTCATACAAATCAATCAAAAAACAGAACATATCTCTCACGATACCTGTAATGTTCCGCATCTACCAACTTATTCAGGGCTTAGACGAAATAGATGTAAACCGGTTCAGTTATAAGTTTTCCACTGTTTTCCTTCGTGACAACTATTTCAGGAACAATACAGATAAGCCAACAACTTTTTCAGGAAAGAATAACAGAATCTGACAACTCAATTAGCAACTAACCGTTGAAAGTAACAACCGGTTTTTAGTATAAATCAGTATAAGTCAAAAAGACGTAGCAGACTTTAGAAAAAGACGTAGCAAGTTTAGAAAAAAGACATAACGTGTTTCTCTCAAAGGACATATATCTTTTTAGAAAAGACGTAGCATCTTTTAGCCCTTGCCATAAGAACTTAAACTATTTCACATCACCCTACAGAGAAATAAAATTTAATCGTTATCTTCGCACAACTAAAATTAACAAGAAAAAATATGAGACAAGCCAAACTGTTAGTTATGTCAACAACAATGATGTTAGCAGCCTGCGGCGGCACCAAAGACGCAGGACAGAGCGCAGAAGCACTCATCTGTAAATCGGATATTAAAATCGAAGGGATGCGCATGACGCCCGAAGCATTATGGGCAATGGGGCGTATCGGCGAGCTATCCGTATCACCCGATAACAAACAGATAGTGTACAGCGTAGCTTATTACAGCGTATCCCAGAACAAAAGTAACCGAGAACTCTTCGTGATGAATGCGGATGGAAGTGACACCAAGCAGATCACCCATACTCCCTATCAAGAGAATGCTGCTGTCTGGATCAAAAACGGAACTAAAATAGCTTTCTTAAGCAACGACAACGGAAGCAGCCAGATTTATGAAATGAATCCGGACGGTAGCGGACGCAGACAACTCACCAACTACGACGGAGATATCGAGGGATTCTCCATCTCACCGGACGGAAAGAAGATCCTTTTCATTTCGCAAGTGAAAACAGTGAAAAGCACAGCCGACAAATATCCCGATCTACCCAAGGCAACAGGCATCATCGTCACCGATCTGATGTACAAACATTGGGACGAATGGGTAACCACCGCCCCGCATCCGTTTGTGGCCGATTTCGATGGCAATGCAATCTCGAATATTGTCGACATACTGGATGGTGAACCCTACGAAAGCCCGATGAAACCTTGGGGTGGCATCGAACAACTGGCTTGGAACACTACTTCGGATAAAGTGGCATATACTTGCCGCAAGAAAACCGGACTGGCATACGCCATCTCTACCAATTCCGATATCTATGTTTATGATTTGAACACCAAGCAAACCGTAAACATAACCGAAGAAAATAAAGGATACGACACCAACCCGCAATACTCACCGGATGGTAAATACATCGCTTGGCAAAGTATGGAACGCGACGGATACGAAGCCGACCAGAACCGGCTCATGGTAATGAATCTCGAAACGGGCGAAAAAAGATTTGCCAGCAAAGGATTCGAATCGAATGTGGATGCTTTTATCTGGAGTGCCGATGCGAAAACGATCTATTTCACAGGTGTATGGCACGGAGAGGTACAAATATATGCCCTCAACCTTACCGACAATTCTGTCAGAGCCATTACCGAAGGCATGTACGACTATGGTGTTCCTGCCCTTTTCGGAGACAAGCTGATCGCCAAACGCCATTCTATCAGTATGGGTGATGAAATTTATGCCATCAGTCTGGATGGAAAGACTACTCAGCTGACACAGGAGAACAAGCAGATATACGACCAACTCGAAATGGGAAAAGTGGAAGGGCGCTGGATGAAAACCACCGACGGCAAACAGATGCTGACTTGGGTAATTTATCCTCCCAAATTCGACCCGAACAAGAAATATCCCACGCTACTTTTCTGCGAAGGTGGCCCACAAAGCCCCGTCAGCCAATTCTGGAGTTACCGCTGGAACTTCCAAATCATGGCTGCCAACGATTATATCATTGTAGCCCCGAACCGTCGCGGCCTTCCGGGATTCGGTAACGAATGGAACGAAGCCATCAGTGGCGACTATGGCGGCCAGTGCATGAAAGACTACTTCACTGCAATCGATGAAATGGCTAAAGAGCCTTTCGTGGATAAGGAACGTCTGGGCTGCGTAGGTGCCAGCTTCGGAGGATTCTCCGTCTACTGGCTTGCGGGACATCACGACAAACGCTTCAAAGCATTCATTGCTCACGACGGTATCTTCAACATGGAAATGCAATACCTCGAAACAGAAGAGAAATGGTTTGCCAATTGGGACATGGGCGGCGCTTATTGGGAAAAGCAGAACGCAACAGCGCAACGCACCTTCGCCAACTCTCCACATCTGTTCGTAGACAAATGGGACACTCCCATTCTGTGTATCCATGGAGAGAAAGACTATCGCATCCTTGCCAATCAGGCAATGGCTGCTTTCGATGCTGCGGTAATGCGCGGAGTTCCTGCGGAACTGTTAATCTATCCGGACGAAAACCATTGGGTACTGAAACCGCAGAATGGTATTCTGTGGCAACGTACCTTCTTCGAATGGTTGGATAAATGGCTGAAATAAACCGGTAAGCCGATTGAAAATGAAAAAGCTCCTTTGGATCGCCAAAGGAGCTTTTTGCTATATATTTGTACATTTTTCTTAAATTCATACAGAATCTTTTATTTCTTAGCAAATAAATGTTATCGCGTCAATATTTTCCATTAGAAAATTGTTTTATTAGAAAAAAGTTAATATAATCAAACAATGAGACACCTCTGTAGAGAGGGAGCTTCAAAAATATGGAGTAATTATGATGACAAAAACACACGGCTTTACCCAATAAAAAATTCGCCCAGAAAATTCAAAAAAAAGGAGTGAAATTCTTCGATGTACGTACTTTTGCCGAATATGCAAAAAAAAAATTCAAGTCTACGTATTGGACAATGGACTACAGAAATGGAAAGGAAAAACAGAAAAATAAAATAGGTTTTAGGTGATTGAGGTTTTTCTTTCTTCTGAGTTGATGGGGCTGATCGAGTCGTCAGCCTCATCTATTTGCACAATCGTATAGACACTGTCTTCTAAGATATGCAATCATTATCAACGAATCAACAAATCCATATGGCAGCAAATCAGCGCATCCACACATTTTCTATTTCAACTACATACATTTTATGAAATCCACCGTGCGAACCTCCATACCATTTCTCAATCAAATTCTTATCTAAAAAGTTTTCAGGACCAATCTCCCCGGCATAAAGCTTCCTGCACTCCAAACTCAAACGGGCTTGTTCAAAAAGTACATTCCCTTGTGCTGTAAACAACGGTTTCAATCCGGTTTCCTTCACTTTATCCACCTCCCTGCCGGACTTGGAACCACAAACAGCATGAATCTTCTTATTCTCTTCTCCCAAAAAAGAAAGCGTAAGGAAATCGCCCTTTTCAATAAATTCATAAGTATACCGTTCGGGACGAACAAAAACAAAAGCCACAGGCTTATTCCAAAGCCAGCCGATACCACCCCAACTGGCAGTCATTGTATTGAATGCTTCCTTGTTTCCGGCCGTAACTAACATCCATTCTTTTCCTATTGCTTCAAAAAAATTCTCTGAGAGTTCTTTAACTTCTACTTTTTTCATGATCATCTCTTTCTATGTTTATACACTATCTTCTTTGGTACACCATTTTTTCTGATACACATCTTCTTTATCACTATACAAAGAAAAATACATCCTTCGCATACACAACGGTAACAAACTGAACTTCCTACTTTTGCTTTTTCAGTTTCACGATATCTCCCAGCGTAGGAATAGCTACTTTAATATTCCTTTTCCTTGCCTCAGCAGCAAAAACTTGAGGAGGATCGTGGAGCGGTTCATCCGATAGATCAAATGTACCATAATGCATCGGAATAGTCAACCCGGCATGCATCTCCTGCGAAGCCGTCAACGCTTCATGAGGAGAAATATGATTGGGACGCATGAACCACCGGGGCTTATAGGCACCGATACCTACCAACGCATAATCAGGAGAACTGAACAATTCGGGTATCTCCGCAAAATGATTGGAATAGCCCGTATCACCACTATAATAAATAGAAATACCATCACCTTGAAGCATAAACGCCCCCCACAAACGTTGTCCCCCATCGCGCACCGAACGTTTACTCCAATGCTGTGCAGGTAGGAAGGTTATTTTCAAGTGCCCGTCTTCTATCTGCTGATACCATCCGGCTTCCAGCATCTCTATCTCCGGAAACCAACTCTTTACCAATTCACCGGTACCTAAGCCACAGAACAACTTCATGTGCGGATTGTTCTCCAACAACCGCCCGACACTCTGTTTATCCAAATGATCGAAGTGATCGTGACTAATCAGCAAATAATCGATTCCCGTAAAAATATTCGGATTGGCAGGAAACTGACTTCTCCGACGCACAAATGGAATATTGCCAAATACCGGATCGAACATAATCCTTTTACCCGACAACTGCATAAAAAATGAATTATGTCCCAGCCATATCAATGAATTGCCGTTCACCGCATCCAACGAACGAAGATAATTGACCTTCGGTTCCCACTTTACAGTACGTTTTTCTTTTCGTTGCGGATTAGGAGACAAACGCCACTTCAACACACTGCCCATTCCAGGCCGGAAACGATGCTGACGGTTGAAAAATCGTCCTTTTACCATTGGATTTCCCCTCCAATAGGGGTTTATAGTCGCCAAGCGCTCATTTCGCCTGAAACATATATGTTCACCCATCTTTCTAAACCAAATAATATATTACAAACATAAATAAAAATATCGATTTATGCAGAAGGGAAGTGATAAAAGTAGTTAAGTAGTAAGTAGTCAAGTAGTAAGTAGTTAAGTAGTCAAGTAGTAAGTAGTCAAGTAGTAAGTAGTTAAGTAGTAAGTAGCCAAGTAGTAAGTAGTTAAGTAGTAAGTAGTTAAGTAGTAAGTAGCCAAGTAGTTAAGTAGTAAGTAGTAAAGCGGTAAGTAGTAAATAATTAAATTAGGTAAACAAAAAAACTATAACTCAGATCTATTCTACTTAACTACTTAACTACTTGACTACTTGGCTACTTACTACTTTACTACTTACCGCTTACTGCTTGGCTATTCTTATCACTTGATTATTAAAAAAGTCTATGGATTCCATAAAGGGGAAATTGCCAACCCAAAGCAGATAAATTAATAAGGAAAATAGCCAATCCGAGAATCCAAAGGATAAGCAATGACCATTTCAACCCGGTAGCCATTGGCGACCAATGAAATATCTGACGAAGAATAGTATAGACAATACATGCCAATGGGATACCGACCAGAACAATACCTGCCATACTTCCTGCCACTGTCATCAATGGAGAAATAGAAGCCAAAGGTGACCAATCCACCGAAGGAAGTATCTCATAGAGTATAGCTCCACCACCGATGGCTGCTGCAATAGCCGCTATAACCAATGCCACAAACACAATGGCAAGTAAAAATAATACAGGACTGAAAATAATAGCTAATACCACAAGACATGCTTTCAAGAAGAATCCCGCTACAGCAACAAACGCATCACCCAATTTCTGGAGAAAAGTACGCGGCTTTTCAGAATTCATATAGCTGTTTACTCCGTTAGCCATTTTCTCAAAACCATCAGTCACCGTTTTACCTATATTTTCAACCGTCACCGCCTCTCCACGCATACTGAGTTTCTCTGCTGCTGTACGGGCTTCCGGGATAACCAGCCAGCAAATGATATACACGGGGATCAAAGTGCCATATCCACAAATAAGGATTACCAATGCGAGAAGACGCAACAGCGTGGGATCCCACCCTAAATATGCCGCCAAACCACCCATGACTCCTCCCAATATCTTATCATCCGAATTGCGATATAAACGGCGACGGGACGTATAAGTAGCAGAGGCGGCAGAAGTACCGGACGAAGTCCTCTTTTCCTCTTCATCTGTAGTCCCAAAATCCTCCGGTTTTCCGACACGAGCAATCACCTCCTCTACGTCAGCAAGCGTAATCACTTGCGAACCGGCATTCAGCTTTTCCAAAAACAATTCCGAAATACGAGCTTCAATATCATCTACGATCTCTTCTGCCCCTTCCTGTTTACGGAAATGCAGCTTAAGATTGCACAAATAATTGTCCAACAGGCGGTAAGCATCTTCATCTATATGAAAAACAGTTCCACCTAAATTTACAGTCAATGTTTTTTTCATTATTATATCTTCCTTTAATCTGTTATCTATTTGCTATATGACTCACGGTTTCATTCAATTCTTTCCAGGAATTTTCCAGTTCTCCCAGAAAAATCTCCCCTTTCTCTGTCAGCTTGTAATATTTACGCGGGGGGCCTTGAGTAGATTCTATCCATTCATAACTTAACAGTTCATCATTCTTCAACCGGGTAAGCAATGGATACAGCGTACCTTCCACCACAATTAACCGGGCCTCTTTCAGCTTCTGGATAATGTCCGAAGCGTAAGCCGGCTCTTTATGCAATAATAGCATAATGCAGTACTCCAACATCCCTTTCCGCATCTGCGACTTTACATTATCTACATTCATAAATCACTTTTTTTAATTTGATGAAACAAATATATGTATCATATAAGTACTATGCAATACAAAGTACTATAATTTAATAATAATTAATCTATCATTATTCAGTCACATTATCATATGGTTATATGATAGATCCATATTGATCATATCATATAACGCATCTTACCGAATAAGATATGTACCCTACTGAAAATACGATTTTAACTCACATTAAAATACCACTCATTCAATTATACCGATTATTACCTTATATTTGTACCATTCAAAACCAAAATACGATACACTTATGTTTACTGTCCGAAAAGCGACAACAAAAGATTGCGGATTGATTCACAATATGGCTTCCATCGTCTTTCCCGCTACTTATAAAGAAATAATCTCAACCGAACAGTTAGATTTTATGATGGACTGGATGTACTCTCACGAAAATATTCGCAAGCAAATGGAAGAAGAAGGCCATGTTTATTTCATAGCCTACAAAGGAGACGAACCTTGCGGATATGTATCGGTACAGCCTCAGGAAGATGCTATATTTCATTTACAAAAGATTTATGTGCTCCCGGCTTTCCAAGGACAACACTTGGGTAGTTTCCTATTTCGGCAGGCTATCAAGTATATAAAGGAAATACACCCTGCCCCCTGTCTGATGGAACTGAATGTAAACCGGAATAATAAAGCCCTGCACTTTTATGAAAAAATGGGAATGAGAAAATTACGCGAAGGAGATTTTCCGATAGGAAACGGATATTATATGAATGATTATATCATGGGGTTGAACATTTAGTAATGACAGATGGAAGCAAATGCCATTCTTGCCTTTTATCAAGCTGTATACGGTGCTTCAGAAGTTTACCGCAAGAAGAACAACGATAATACCTTATATCGGCTATTCCTTTCTCAAGCTCCGTACAATCGCTCTCATACAATAACGGATCGGACTCTGCATCGGAAAGCGATTTAAGGGATATCTCCCCGCATTTAGGACAGGTACATCCTAAACGGACGTTATATTTATGCTGCCATCCCCAATACCAAATAAATATGATCAGCAAGGCGGGCCATACAGGAATGAACCATATCATATAAAGCAAAACATGCATTCCCCATGCTTTGTATAAAGCTAAAATATCAAGAGCATCCAAGGCCGTATCCTTCTTCGGACAAAAATGAAAAGCGACAGACTTCCATAACAACCAATTTACCAACACAAGTAATATCCCCAAAATAATGCTGACAAATATAACTCCGATACCATTGGCTCTAAAAAGATATCGCACCATTACATAAAAAACACCATAACCCATCCCGAACAGGACGATTAACCAACTAAAAGGATGCTTATGCCATTCCTTTAAACATGTTTTAACATTGGTATCTCTCTCCATTATCTTTATTGTACTTTCACATGATGGTTTTAGAGCCCCAGAAAGACGTTCCAAATATCCATTTTCTTATATGATATAATAAAAACATAAAACACGTACAAATATAGAAACAAAGATTTATCTTTATAATAATATTTTAGTTTTTAAACAGAAAAAATAAATAATGCACCAATGTATCAATGTGCCAATTAAAGAATGAAGAATGAACAATGGAACAATTAAAGAATAAGGCCATGGGCTAATTACTACTCAAGACCACGACGCAACCAATTGGCACATTAGCATATTGACACATTGGCACATTACAAAAAGGGTGCACCGGAAAATTACCGATACACCCTTTCATCATATTCAAAAAAAACAAATTAAAAAAAGATTCTTTTATTTAGCCACTCTTTCCAGCCATTTCAACATAAAAAGCATAGTAATCATCGAGATACTACATGCAACAACGAACACGGTCCATGTCATCCAGATAGGAATTGTCTCATATAATACCGCACCAATGAAAAGCAACTGATTACCGATGGCGGTAGCACCCAACCAACCACCTTGCATGATTCCTTGATACTTAGGAGGAGCCACTTTAGATACGAACGAAATACCCAATGGAGAAATATACAATTCGGCAACCGTAAGGATAAGGTAAGTCACCATCAGCAACAATGGAGTTACTTTTACCGGAGACGTTCCTACTTCAAGAATTTCTTTGTGCAAAGGTAAGTTGGAAACGAAAGAACCGACAGCCATCACAACAAATGCCGAAGCAGCAATTCCCATACCGATAGCAATCTTCTTGGGAGTAGACGGTTCACATCCACGGGCACGCTGACGGGCAAATATCGCCATAACTACCGGAGTAAGGAATACCACAAAGAAAGGATTCAGCGATTGGAACAACTCTGCGGAAATAGGCATACCGAAAAGATTCAGATCAGTGTATTCTTTTGCAAAGAATGTCAATGTCAAACCATTCTGATGGAATGAGAACCAGAAGAAAATAACAACACCAAATACAGCAAACAGAGCATAAATGCGTTGCTTCACTTCTTGGGCGCTCATCTCCGTAACGGCTGCAGAAGTTCCGGCAGTTTTATTGGCTTCCGCTTTCTTGCTGGGATCAGGAAAGTTCTTCTTATTCAATACATAAATGAGAAGCGAAACTGCCATAGCCACGATAGCAACACCAAAAGCATAATGGAATCCGGTAGTAAATACGTTCAAATAATCGGCTGCAAAAGCGGTCAGATCGGTAACAGGCACTGACGATGATTCCGAAGCAAGCCTCGTATAAGTTTCTATGGCTTCGGGAGTAAGTGTCTGCGCCAACTGTCCGTGACACAGCGCAGGAAGATCGGCATTATAGGCAAAACCGAAAGTAGACAACCACCAGTTACGTACACCGATAGCAGCCATCGGAGCAAAAATAGCACCGATATTAATAAACATATAGAAAAGGGAGAAACCGGAGTCACGCATAGCAGAATATTGCGGATTATCGTACATCTGCCCGACCAATGCCTGAAGATTTCCTTTAAAAAGCCCGTTACCAAAAGCAATAACAAATAACCCGATACAAGTGATAGCCAAAAATAAAGTCTGATTGTCTACCGGAGTTTTAGAAGGAATGGCAAGCATCAGATAGCCTAATGCCATCAAAACAATACCTACCATAATCGTACCTTTATAATTTCGCGTTTTATCAGCAATAATGCCGCCTACAAGGGCAAGAATGTAAATAGAAAAATAAAATGTAGAATAGATAAATCCGGCGCTTTTTCCATCCAGTCCAAATTTTGCCTGTAAGAAAAGAACGAGGATTGCCATCATAGTATAAAAGCCAAAGCGTTCGCCAAGATTGGCTAAGGCGGCTGCTATCAGCCCTTTAGGGTGTTTACTAAACATAAGATATAAATATTTAATTAATAATGGTTTACTTTTTTTTTGGTATAGTTTCTGCAAATATATGCTTTTTTTTGAATTATTCAACAAACAAGATGCAAACTTCAGCATGTATTTCTTTTATTAAATCGTTCGGGTCAACCTTTATCTGTAACCCACGCTGGCCGGCACTTACATAAATATACGGAAATTCAAGACAGGTCTCATGAATATAAGTAGGAAAATGCTTTTTCATCCCTATAGGCGAACAAGCTCCCCGAATATACCCGGTAGTAGGAAGAAGTTCTTTCATCGGTATCATATCACAACTTTTATTGCCGGATACTTTAGCAGCAAGTTTCAGATTCACCTCTTTGTCTCCGGGAATGACACAGACAAAATACCCGGTTTTATCACCCTGCAAAACAAGCGTTTTGAACACCTGGCTTATATTCTCGCCAAGATTAGCCGCTACATGGACTGCACTCAAATCATTCTCGTCCACTTCATAAGGAATCAACTCATAAGAGATTTTTGACTTATCCAAAAGACGGGCGGCATTTGTTTTATTTATTTTCATAACTATCGAGTCTAATTAAGAGCTCGTTCAAATTCTCCTCAAAACAATGATGAGTAAAATTCAAATAAGACTGAATATCTGTTTTAGAGGAACAAAATTAAGAAAAAATAATCCCCCGGCAAAAACAAAATAACGTTTTTGTCGGGGAATCATACTTAGAGTCTGTTTAAACTTTCCTCTTAAAAATATTTACCAGTTTATTTCTTTACAAACTTAAACGTTTTCACATGGTCAGATTTCACTATTTGCAAAATATAAACACCGCTTCCGAAAGATTCTACAGAAAGCTCGCCATCTCCATTCATCCTTCTTTCCAACATTTTATTTCCATTTACACTATAAATGGAAACCGAGTATGGCTCTCCGTTTTCCGAAAGCAACAGTAGCTTGTTACCCTGCTGTATCATCGACAGTTTTCCTTCCGTCCGATCATTCATGCCGGTTGCTGAAGAATCGATAAAGAACGTAATATCGAGCGTTTCGTCCGCTTTTATCTCTATTGTACCGGCCTGCACTTGAGCTCCGCCAATAGAAATTGTATAATTATTCTTACCACAAGGAATGCTCGTAAACAAAGCGTAATTCTTATGCACATAATCCGGTGTCTTTCCTGCGATGACCACATCTGTATTTTCTACCGGTTCGAACTTCTCGTTTCTTACCTCTGTGAAAACAAGAGAAGTATTAGCATGTTCAAAACGCACATCTATGATCTGGTCTTTACCGGATACGGTGAAAGATACCCATTTTTGGAAAACTTCTGTCTCATCTTCATCCCAAACCAGCGCTTTATAATTCCCATTTTCAAATAAATACTCTCTCCCTTCTCCCGACATAAAAGGCTCGCCATCTTTGAAGAGTTCCACGATCGGATATTCCACTTCAACACCATCAGGAGTCGATACGTTAAAACTCACACAATGATAATCTTTCAAATCCACATTCAACACACGATTGGCAGCATCCACTTTACAATTCCCTTCTTTCATAAAGCCATAACCATTATATGCATCATGTTCAACTGTATAAGAATATTCACCGGCAGGTATTTGCAAACTGTACGAACTACCGGATATACTCCCCTTGTATCCCTTAGGAATAAAATAGGCATACCAAGAATTAAGTTCGTCAGTATCGACGGGCGAATTGATAAAATTCAATTCCACATCGAGCAGATTCAAAGCTTGTGTATTATAAATGAAACGCTGTTCCGATTGGTTCAGTTGGATTTTCATACCCGTTTGAGGAGTATCATGCCCATTGATTTCGTATTCTCCGGCAAGAAGATAAACGATAGCTGTTCTGTCCGCTTGCCCCGGTGTCTCCCCTCCTTCCGGACCAGCATAATCAGGAAACGAAATATTCCATATCGGCTCATATTCTTCTTTTGCAGGATCATACACATTGATAAATCTGACATCCTGGCTACACTCTATAATTGCTTTTTTATAACCACTGAAATCAAATGTCTTTTCTATATCTGAATTACCGACTTGAATCAAACCATATTGTGCAGAAGTAGCATTAAAATTAACCTCGTACATATAAAGCCCTTCCGGCATATAATAAGAATCACCGGAAATGGAAGAAGAATAATCCTCACCTTGAGTATAAAGATAAAAATGACTCACATGAATATCCATATTCTCACCATTCTTCACTTTGAAAGATAAATGTTTGTATCCTTCAAAAGAAAGACTTACCGTTTCAGTAGCACTGTTCACCACAAGTTCTTTGTTCAAGCTCCAATATCCGGTAGCCGACAGACAAACTTCATAATTACCATCAGTTAGAAACATAGTCGCTTCCCCTTCTTCATTCGTCTGTACAGAGAAAGAACTTCTGTCTTCCTCTACCATTACATTGGCATACGCCATTGCGTCTCCTTTATGATCCGTAACCTTAAAGTTCACTTTTCTATAATCATCGAGCGTGAATGTCACATTACGATCGGCTCCTGCCATTGTTATGCTTTTTTTCAAAGGAGAGTAGCCCGAAGCGGAAATTGAAAAATCATAGGTACCATTAGGCATATAGAATCGCAATTGTCCCTCTTGATCAAGCTGGTAACTGTTTCCGTAAGGATATTCCTGCAAAGAAGCATTCGAAAACGGATTACCATAATAATCTTTCACGGTAACATTACACTGATGGTATACATTCCGTAGATCCAATTTCATGGTTTCCCCTACTGTCACACGCTGTACAAACGAATAAGGCAAAATATAGGCATATTGCTGCCAGTAAGAGTAATACACATTAATGAGAAAATCCGCCGATTCCTCCAAATCATGAATCTCATATTTTCCGGTTTCAGAATTGTATGCAGCGTAAAACTCCCGCCCAACTTCCGTATCCGAAGAAGTCGGGGCACGAAGCATTAAATGCAATTCATAAGGTTCGGACATGAAATCGGGGCGCTGGACCTCAAAGGATGTGACCGGCTGTGCAGATACATTACCGCACAATAGCAAACACAGAATAAAGCAGGCGCTTAGCCAGAACGTTGAGTAATTGTGTTTCATAAATCATGTAATTTTAGTGTATAATACAGAATATAATATTTAGCGTTTCTTCAGAGAAATAATGCCTTTGGAAATGGCTTTCATCACCAGATCCACTGCATTACGAGCATTCAATTTCAGCATCAGCCGCTTGCGGTGAGATTCAATCGTGTTATCCGACAGATGTAACAATTCAGCTATCTCATTAGTATTCAACCCATCGGCAATAGCCTGCAATACATCCATCTCCCGAGTAGTGAGCACATCATTCGGAAATATTCCGGTATCCGTATTTTTAAGTTTACGGCATAAAGACTCAAAGTGATCACAAAAATATTGTTTACCGGATAATACAGTAAGGATCGCCTGTTTTACTTCCTGTATATTGGAAGATTTAAGGATAACGGAAGATACTTTCATCTGAAGCAGGCGGCTGATGTTCCACATTTCATCATGCATGGTATTGATTATAATGCGGGCTTCCGGATGCTTTTCACGGATGCGGTCGATCAACTCGAATCCGGACGCATCCGGAAGTTCGACATCTAAGATATAAAGATCAAAAGGCTGGCTGGAAATACACCGACAAGCTTCTTCTGCAGAAGAAGCTGTACAAAGTTGATTTATTTCCGGTATCTGATCGACAATGTATTTAATGCCTTGAAGAATTAAATCATGATCATCGACCAATAATATGCTTTTCTTGGTTTCACTCATTTACTGTCCTTCGTTATTCATCTGCAAAGTAATGAATATTAGTAAAAACACACTTCACGGAAAACCGTGAAAAATCAGCGAAAGAATGAATAATATGCCAATGTACCAATTGACTGCACTATGACATTGAAAAGCGATTGATACATTCTTTCTTATATCCTTTCATTAAGTCCCAATGTTTTAATTTTGCTCTTAAAAATATCGATCAGTTTATTTTAAGCAAAATTTAAACAAGCTCTAAATCCCCGTTTCTACAATAAAAGAAGTTCCCTTAGCATCTGAAGTCAACGAATAAACACCATCAATGCATTTTACACGATCTTCCACCGTTCGCAATCCGATACCGTTACCACTGGCAAGTGAAACCGATGCCCCCTTACCATTATCAGAAACTGTCAATACAATCTTCCTCTCCTCTGCGATCATCGATAAGATTATTTCAATTTCAGTAGCTTTGCTGTGAGACAAAGAATTGCCTAACACTTCTTGCACGATACGATAAAGTTCATATGCTTTTTGACTGGAAACAAGTTCCCAATTTGCTTGCTCCGGCAAAGAAAAATAATGAAAGTGAATAAGCTGGTGTACATTGCCGAGCCGCTCGACATAATCCTCCAACATCACATTCAAATTGGCATATTGAAGAGCAGGAGGCATCAATTCGTGCGAAATGAAACGAACATCCGTACGAGTCTGCTCAATCATAGGAAAAAGCTTCTGCTGTGCTTCTTTCCCTATGGCATCCGATGTCTGCATGTAATATTGTATGCCCAACAGGTCATTACATACTCCGTCATGAAGTTCTTTTGCCAGACGCTTCCGTTCGCTCTCCAATCCATCGATATACTGACGTGCCAGACGAAGATCAGTCTCTTTCTCCAAAGCCTTTTTCTTATACAGCAAAACGAGAAACGCTGCAATCAGGACCAATAAGAAAAATACAAGATAAAAAATTCTTTTTACCATCAGAGCATGCTGCTCGGTTTGAATCTGCTTTAATTGCGCTATCTCAAGTTCTTTCTCTTTCGTCTGATATTTTACAGTCATGTCAGACAATTGCTTTTGCACCTCACCGGCAAACAGGGAATCTTTTGCCAGATAAGCCTTTTTCATATACACATATGCAGAAGTAAAATCCTTCAAGCCATAATAATTGCTTGCAAACCGGAAATAAAGCAGATCGAGCGGTGTATGCAGATTCTTTCCGCGCAGATTTTCGATCTTTTTCAGAACTTCCAAACTCTCACGATATTGCCCGTATCTGTTAAACAGTTCTCCTTTTACTTCATAAAACCCGAGTACTTCTATCGCATTGGGAGATAACTCAGGAAGTTCTTTCTCTGCTATATCCATGTAATATTTTACAGAATCGGCCTGCCCCAAACAATCAAAGACAGACAGCAAAGGAGTAATACACTTCACTACAAGTTGTGATGACTGCATCTTTTTCGACTCCGCCACCCCGCTTCTCAATATCTGCGAAGCTTTTTCCCACTCCTTATTCTTTATCAGCAAAGAACCATAAACAGAGTAGCTATACACCGTCTGAACAGGATCATTTCCTTTCAGAGAAAATCCTACTGCCTTTTCTGCATAAGGAATCGCCTCCGACAAACGGGAAGTAGCACTATACAACACCGCAATATTAGTGTATAAATTGGCAATAGTTGCAAAGTCATTCTGATGTTCCGCAAACTCCAGCGCTCTATTATAATAATAAAGAGCAGAATCCGGCATTTCCTTTCTACGATAAATCACTCCGAGTGACGAAGATACTAAAGTGGAAATCTCATCATGCCCTAATCTCACGGCCTCTTGCAAAGCAAAAAGATAAGAAGAAAGTGCCTTATCTATATCCCCTATAGAGTAATAATAGGTAGCCATATTACTCAACAATCCGGAATAACAGAAATCGGTATGATTGTGAAGATGATCTATGCCTTTCTGAAAATAATAATAAGCCGAATCGGGCTGCTTATACATGTAATAATCCCCCAAATCCGAATAGGCTTCGGCCAAGGCATTCCCTGTTTTTCCCTCAGCCGTTTCCAAGTTCAAACGCAGACTGTCCAACAAGGCATCATCGTTGGCAGATACCGGAAAACAAACCAATAATAACGATAAAACAAATAAATAATTCTTCATCTTCAGGGTATGTGTTCTTTGGGAATCCGATCAAAGGGCCAGTTCCTCGCGAAGAAACTTCGGAGTATATCCTTTCTTACTCTTCGCAACTTCCTCCGGAGTACCGAAGCTCAATAACTCACCGCCGCCTTTACCCCCATCCGGTCCCATATCGATAATATAATCAGCCATTTTGATTACATCCAAATTATGTTCAATCACAATAACCGTATTTCCCTTGTCTACCAGTTTATTCAGCACATTCATCAGTACGCGGATATCTTCAAAATGCAACCCGGTAGTGGGTTCGTCAAGAATATAAAGGGTTTTGCCCGTATCGCGTTTCGAGAGCTCGGTAGCCAATTTCACACGCTGGCTTTCACCACCGGAAAGGGTTGTTGACGATTGTCCTAACTTTATATATCCCAGTCCGACATCCTGTATCACCTTGATTTTATTCAGAATCTGCGGCACGTTTTCAAAGAACTCCACAGCACGGTTGATCGTCATATCGAGCACATCAGCAATGGATTTTCCTTTAAAACGTACTTCTAAGGTTTCACGGTTATAACGCTTACCATGACATACTTCGCAAGGTACATACACATCCGGCAGAAAATTCATTTCAATCGTCTTATAGCCATTTCCGGAACATGCCTCACAACGCCCGCCGGATACATTAAAAGAGAAACGGCCGGGTTTATAACCGCGTATCTTCGCTTCAGGTAAGCCGACAAAAAGATTACGAATATCAGAAAAGACACCGGTATACGTTGCCGGATTGGAACGCGGGGTACGGCCCAATGGTGACTGGTCTACGTTCACCACTTTATCTATATTCTCCAACCCTTCGATAGAATCGTATTCCAACGGATCCTGCAAAGACCGATAGAACTTTTGTGAAAGAATCGGTTGCAAGGTCTCATTAATCAAAGTGGATTTACCACTGCCGGAGACACCGGTTACACAAATCAACTTACCCAATGGAAACTCCACATCGACATTTTTCAGATTGTTCCCTTTCGCCCCGCGAAGCCATAACGACTTACCGTTACCGGGACGGCGCTTGGCAGGAATCTCAATCCTTTGTTGCCCGTTGAGGTATTGGGAAGTCAGCGTATTGGTTTGCAACATTTCCTGCGGTGTACCGGCAAACACGACTTCACCTCCCAACCGGCCGGCCTTCGGCCCCATATCGATCACATAGTCGGCTGCAAGCATCATATCTTTATCATGTTCGACCACAATAACAGAATTCCCCATATCGCGCAATTCCTTTAACGAATTGATGAGTCGCAGATTGTCCCGCTGATGGAGCCCGATACTCGGTTCATCAAGAATATAAAGTACATTCACCAACTGCGAACCTATCTGCGTAGCCAAACGTATACGCTGACTTTCCCCTCCCGATAAACTTACCGAACTACGGTTCAACGCCAGATAATCGAGTCCTACATCCAACAAAAACTTCAGGCGCGTACGTATTTCTTTTAATATTTCAGCAGCGATTTTCTTTTGTTTATCCGACAAGAATTCATCTACTTTCATCAACCAGTCATAAAGCTCGTTGATATCCATATTGGAGAGTTCATTGATATTCTTATCGTGAATGCGGAAATGCAATGCTTCTTTATTCAATCGTGCTCCCTTACATTCCGGACAAACGGTAGTACGTGCAAACTGCTCCGCCCATTTCTGGGCAGTGGCCGAAGCATCTTTCTCCTGCAGCATCTGAATATATTTAACCACGCCTTCATAAGTCACAAAATAATCGGAAGAAGTTCCGATCAGAGAACTTTTTATTTTGATTCTTTCATCCGAACCATATAAGATTTCATCAATGGCATCATCCGGCAAATCCTTAACAGGAGTCTTCAACGTAGCCTCATACTTTTCAAGCAATGCTCCTATCTGCCAGAATATCATCGCATTCTTATACTTGCCCAATGGGGCGATAGCACCCTCATAGATAGACATACTTCGATCGGGAACTACCTTGTCCACATCAATCTGGCTTACTACTCCGAGCCCTTTACACTTCGGACAGGCTCCTTGCGGAGAATTAAACGAAAAGTTGTGCGGCGCCGGTTCCCGATAAGACAATCCGGTAACAGGACACATCAGCCGCTTACTATAATGACGGATACTTTCAGTCGCCACATCCAGAATCAGTAATAAACCATCTCCTTGCCTCATAGCAGTGGCAACACTTTGTTTCAAACGTTTGTCATCTTTATCAGTTACCACCATCTTATCGATCACTACTTCGATATCATGATTTTTGTAACGATCCAGTTTCATGCCGTGCGTCACTTCGCGCACCTCTCCATCTACACGTACATATAGATATCCCTTCTTACGCACCTGTTCGAATAATTCCTTATAATGTCCTTTGCGTGAACGAACCAACGGTGCCAGCATATAAATCTTCTTTCCCTTATAATCTTTCAGAATAAGATCGAGTATTTGTTCTTCAGTATACTTCACCATCTCTTCTCCCGAAAGATAAGAATAAGCTGTTCCCGCGCGGGCATAAAGCAAACGGAGGTAATCATATATCTCCGTTGTCGTTCCCACCGTAGATCGGGGATTTTTATTCGTTGTTTTCTGTTCTATGGAAATTACCGGACTTAATCCGGTGATTTTATCTACATCAGGGCGTTCCAAGTTACCCAAGAAGTTACGGGCATAAGCCGAAAATGTTTCAATATACCGTCGCTGTCCTTCGGCAAATATCGTATCAAATGCTAACGAGGATTTACCACTTCCGCTCAGTCCGGTAATCACCGTCATACTGTTACGGGGAATTTCAGCATCAATATCTTTCAAATTATGTACACGCGCACCGTATACATTTATATATTCTGTTTCCTGCATATTCTTTTTACCTAAGTATATTTATATCTCCTTTATGTTTGTACACTACTCCATCCGATCCACGGGCTTCTATGACAATGAAATAGACACCGGCAGGAACCTGATGCCCATTCGATGTCCCATCCCATCCTTTATCAATATCCGGAAATCCCCACTGATACATTTTTTGTCCCCAGCGATTAAACACTACCGCATTGAAACTGACCAATGAATTATGCTTCACCTTAAAAATGTCATTAATACCGTCTCCGTTGGGTGAGAAAGCATTCGGAATCTTCAGCTCCGATTCGGGTACCTGGATTACAAAAATGTCCGAAGTCGAAGTCGGACCGTCCTCCACACTCGTATCACTCACCTGCAACCGGACATAAAATGTTCCTGAAGTATCAAAGGGTACAGTGGTCTCTTCATCATAACGCGGTGGCAGGTAATTATCCGTAAATTCTGCATCGTATGCAAAATTCCATTCATAACGCAATGTAGCAGAAGGTGACTCTATATTAGCCATAAAGCGAATTTCAAGCGGGGCAGCTCCCTGGTAGGTTTCTCCACCCGCTTCAAGCGTTTTGGTCTCTTCCGGTTCAACTCCATTCTCCTTCAGCACTATGCCTACAGGATTCAAGCTGATCTGCGCCTTGCTTTCTGAGAAAGGAAGGGCGATGCATAATAGCACGATATAAGATAATATACGTAGTGACATAACATCTGCAAAATTAATGTTTCCGCTCGAATTATGGTATTAAAGAAACACAATATTATTTTCTTAACGCAATTATTAGGCAGATATATAGCAGAATTCGTACCTTTGTTGCCTGATTTTAAGAACCAATAGTTTAAAAATTGATGAAACCGATAATCAGTCGTATACTCTTTTTTCTGTTTTTTATAAGTATCTCTTGTATGAGCCTTTATGCTCAAGAGAATCAATCCTACTTCCTTCACACTATTGAAAAGGGACAAAGTCTATATTCCATATCCAGTATGTATGGAGTAAGCCAAGCCGACATCATCAGATTAAACCCCGGATGTGATGAAAAAATATACGCAGGTCAAACGATCAAAATTCCTCAAAAGAAAACTGCCCAACAAAGCGAAATATTCCATACAATCCAAGCTGGAGAGACTTTATACAAACTGACAATTGTATACAATATATCGGCTAAGGCTATTTGTGAAGCCAACCCCGGACTGAGTGCGGAAAACTTTCGCATCGGTCAAGTGATCCGTATTCCTTCTGCCGAAGAAGCCGCACAAGCAACTGCCGACTCACAAGAGCCAAATAATGCAGACACAGAGAAAACAACCAATACGATTCAAGGCCCTGTTCAGTCCAGATGCAAAGAGATGCACAAAGTAAAGCGTCGTGAAACGATCTTTAGTGTCAGCCGTGAATACGGAATCAGTGAACAAGAACTTATCAACGCCAATCCGGAATTAAAACAAGGAATGAAAAAGGGACAATTCTTATGTATTCCTTATCCATCGGAAAAGCCGGTGACATCGCCAGGAAACAGAAACCCCATTCCCCCTACCGATAGAGAATTATTCCTTGCCAATAAAGAAACTCCGGAAAAAATAAGTACTGTAAAAGCAGCGATCTTACTTCCTTTTTTGCAGGACAAACGGATGATCGAATACTACGAAGGATTTCTTATCGCCGTGGATAGCCTGAAACGTACAGGCACTTCTGTCGATCTTTATGTTTATAACTGTGGAGACGACAAGGCTTCACTGAACACAATCCTCGCCAAGGAGGAAATGAAAAACATGAATATCATTTTCGGACCATCACAATCACAACATGTGAAAACGCTGGCAACCTTTGCCAAAAAACACGATATCCGCATGGTTATCCCTTTCTCTTCCAAAGAAGAGGAGGTATTCAACAACCCCTTTATTTATCAAATCAATACTCCACAGTCTTATCTGTACTCTGAAGTATACGAACATTTTACACGCCAATTTCCAGACGCCAATATAATAATATTGGAAGCTACGGCAGTAGAAAAAGATAAAACCGAATTTATCAAAGGGTTGAAACAGGAATTAAGCAACAAAGGAATCTCCGTTAAAACGCTGTCCGAATCAGCAACGGCACAAAACATGAAAGAGGTTCTCCGAAATGATAAAGAGAATATCTTTATTCCCACTTCCGGCAGTGATGTGACACTTATCAAAATCATCCCCCAATTAACCATGCTGGTAAGGGAAAACCCGGACGTCAACATTCACCTTTTCGGCTATCCCGAATGGCAAACTTATACCAAAAACCATTTAGACAGTTTCTTTGAACTGGACACTTATTTTTATTCCTCATTCTACACGAACAATATGCTTCCAGCAGCTATCAACTTTATCAACTCTTACCATAAATGGTACAGTAAAGACATGACCGTAAACTATCCGCAGTACGGTATGCTTGGGTTTGATACCGGTTTTTTCTTCTTGAAGGGACTGGCTAAATACGGCTCCGAACTGGAAAAAAATCTGCCTAAAATGGATTTGACTCCTATACAAACCGGGTTTAAATTCCAAAGAGTTAACAACTGGGGCGGTTTCATTAATAAGAAAGTATTCTTCGTCCGTTTTACCAAGAATTTTGAATTAGTAAAACTTGATTTTGAATAAAATGATTAATAAAAAAAAATCAATAATAGCAGTTATCATATTATTATTGTCAGGCATTGCCCTTCCGTCAATGGCACAAATAGGCGAATTGCGACATAATTTCTCTATTGGCGTCAACGGTGGCGTTAACCTCAATAAAGTGACTTTCGAACCAAAGATCAAACAAAACATGCCTATGGGCATCACAGCCGGTCTGACAGGACGTTATATTTCCGAAAAATATTTTGCAATGATCTGTGGTGCGCAAGTTGAATTAAACATATCACAGCGTGGTTGGGAAGCCCTATTTGAAACAGCTGACGGACAAAAAGATTTAAGCCGTAGTTATAGCCGGGAGATGACATATTTAGAAATTCCATTTCTTGCTCATTTGGCTTTTGGCAAAGACAGGGGCGTACAGTTTTTTATCAATTTGGGGCCACAGGTAGCTTTCCTAATCAACGAATCGGAAAAAGCAGACGGCTGGACTGCTGAGCAAATAGCCATAAGACCAGAATACGGAAAAAAGATAGAAAATAAATTCGACTATGGAATTGCAGGTGGTGGCGGACTCGAGATCAGAACCAAAAGAGCCGGCAATTTCCTGTTAGAAGGCAGATACTATTTCGGGTTAGCCGATTTTTATAAGACCAGAAAGAAAGATGATTTTTCCCGCGCTGCCCATAACACTATATCGATAAAACTTACCTATTTGTTTGATATAACCAAATAGCTGACACAAAGAAGAAGTCCAAAAGAATTTATATATAATACAGGGGAATTATATACTTTATAACCTATAATTCATAATTGAGTAACCTTGGGAATTTTCTTGAGGTTATTTTTTTACAAAGTTATTAATAGAAACTTTTACAGATATGAATGAAACCATAATTAAAATCAAAATTTTAGATGATGGCAGTAATGATGCTACCATTATTGTGACAGGCGAACGAAACCGGACTTTTATGTTTGAAGAAGAATTTGCGTACGCGGATAAAGAAAAGCCTATTTTGAGATTGCATTATTTAAAGCAACGTGCTTTAAAATATCCGGAATTGTGTGGAAAACTAAGTATTGTTTGTATACGCAAAATATTAAACGGACTTTCTTTGAAAAGTAAGTCCGCAGGAATACCCGATTATAGAACGATTGAAAAACCCGCTGTTAATCAAAAGAAATGTGGTTATAAAGGCGGAAGTTGTAAAGATACAACGTGCGATGGAACTCAAAAGAAAGGGTGTCTATTAGACCAAGTGGCTAATATCAAAGTTAGCGATTGAGCCTACTCTTCAGTTCGTTAATCTGTTTTTCTAAATCATTTATTCTTTCCTCTAACAAATAACCAAGTTTTTGTATGGAATTAGGTACATTTTCAAAAGTAGTTACACCCATTGAGTTTCCACAAGTTTTACACTGTATAGAAACGAATGGATAATTACAATTATCAATATCTATATTTTGTAGAACAAATTTTGTTCCTTTACATTTTGGACATATCTGTGTCATAACTTACTGCCTTGATTCCTTGCAAAGATACAAATTTTTCCGTATATTTGCAACGTCCTGCGGGATAATTTATGGAAATAATTAGAAAGTGCCTCACAACTCTAAGAATCGCCAATTCAATCAAAGTACAAACGGGGCACAGAGAACAGCTCATATTAAGTGGGCTGCTCATCTGTGTGTTTGTACAAGCGTTTGGCGATGCTTTCGGGTTTACACGGGTGGCAGTCCACTTTCTATAAATAACATTGTTAACTTCTCTTATAGTCTGCCCGTAGAGAAAACTCGAAAAAATCGCCTATGGAAGTATTAGTAATTTTAATTGGTCTTTTGTTTGCGTTGGGAATTGCTATTGCGGCGGCTGCATTAGCATCCCGAAAAAATCGCAATCCTGTGAATTGGTTCTTTGTGTCTTGTTTTTGGGGTATTATAGGATTGATTGTATTAGCATGCTCTGAGAAATTAAACAAAGAAGAATATGAAAGTGACACGCTCGTTACAGTGATGTGGCTTATCTTACTTATACCGTTTTCGTTATTGATTATTTTATCATTATAACAATTGGGAAAGAAAATATTACGTAATGAGGGCAGGATTTTTTTTATTTCCTGCCTTTATTGTTCTTCTTAGGACGATAATTTATCATCAAGCTTACGGCTTCCTCAAAAGAAGTCGGTTTCTTATGCACTCTTTTGGGATTTTCGTCAGTATTCGATATTCGCTTCATATCGTTTACTGTCAATTCTTTCTTTTTATTCATTCCGTCAATGATTTGTAAGTGATATGATATTCTACGTTGCAAAGTAACAAATTAAATCGTTCCGTTTCATTCATTTTACGGGTATTGTAACGAAATACATATTCATTCATATATCTATGTAGGTGTTTACGACTCGTTTTATGATAGATGCCAATTATGCTTCTTTTTACCGTAGCCCAAAAACTTTCAATACTATTAGTATAAGAGTCACCATCAACATACTGTCCTTTACCGTGGTCTACAATATTGCGAACATAGATTCTACCTATCGTGTCATAACCACACCATTCATCGGTATATAACCTTGCGGAGCGTTTTACAGTTCTGAGAATAGGTACGGTAAGACTCCTTTTGGAAGTATCATTTATTACCCTACATACCACTTTGCCACCCCTTTCGAGCATTCCCAGCACTGGAGTCTTATCTTTGAAACTTCTTCCTTGAGAGTTCTTTATCTTTTTGTTAGCATGCCTATTTTTATTCTTGCCACCAACGAACGTTTCGTCCAGTTCTACTCCGCCATCTAACTTATGATCGTTCTCACAATAGAAGCATTCCCGAATACGATGTAACATATGCCAAGCCGTTTTCTGAGTTACTGAAATGTCTTTCGACAGTTGTATGGAAGATATTCCTTTCTTATGAGACGTTTCAAACCATATCGCCACAAACCACTTTATCAATGGCACTTTGCTCTTTTGAAATACCGTACCCGTTTTGACATTGAAGTTCAATCCTGTATTCTTACAACGGTATTTTCCGCCGCCATAGTTATATACCTTAGATGCTGGGTCATAGGGAGAAACTATGCCATTCTTCCATCTACATAATTCTAAATATTCAATACAAGATTGTTCCGTAGGAAACGCTTGTAATAAATCGAATAAAGATTTGAATTCAAAAGTATTCATACCCAAACTTAAACTGGTTTGGTGTGATTAACTTTGGTGATTTTTTGGTTGTTGGTGCAACTGTCTAAATAAGGCGGCTTTTTTAGATGTAAAAACAAGATAGTTTGCTGATTTACAAAGAAATGTAATTTAGAATAGACACGCGCTAAATGCAAAAAAATAACCTCAAGAAAATTCCCAAGGTTACTCAATTATGAATTATAGGTTATAAAGTATATAATTCCCTAATACAGAAAGTCCGCTGTTATCTCTAAGAGATATGGCGGACTTTCTGTATTTTCAAATAAAACTAAAAAACTATAAATACACGTAACTTACCGTTTATTTTACCGTAATCTGTCAGCCGCATGTATCATAGCCTCATCACGGCCAATTGCACGCATAGCAAGATAATTCAGTATAATAGCTATCAATGGAAAGCACAATGCCCAATGGAACTGAAAAGATGTATCGTCACTACGAAGCACAAAGTAGAAAGCTAAAAAAGCCAGATAATATCCTACCAGTAAAAGACTATTGAATATAACCATACGAATCTGCAAAATACGATTCTTAAACAAGAAAATAGTGGCAAATGCAATAATAGCAGCCAACATCAATATCCCAAAAAGTCCCCATGTAGACTGAAACGTCTCACCTATCATAAGTCCTAACGGTTTAAACACATTCGCTGCTCCGTTAAAGTCGATTATAGAGCCCACAGGCAAACACATACTTGCTATCAACAAACCGGTAACAAGCAGTAAATAAACACTCTGAATTCGTTGAATCATAATTATTTTAGTAATTAGAAGTTAGTAGTCAGACGGTCGATAGTCAATAAAAAATTAGTGACTAAAAAAATAGCCAAGTAATAATAAGAATATAATTCCTACTTACTACCTGACTATTTTATTCTTATCTATTCCTTATTTACAGTTTTCCTTTACTGCAATTTTTCTTTCTCTTTAGCCGGATTTCTATAATAAATTTTACCTTCGATATACTCTTGAGTAGCAATCAATGTCGGTTTCGGCAATTTCTCATAATAACGGGAAATCTCAATCTGCTCCCGGTTTTCAAAAACCTCTTCCAAATTATCATTATAAGAAGCAAACTCTGCCAACTTCTTAGAAAGGTCATTTTTGATTTCCACACTAATCTGATTGGCACGCTTACCAATGATAGCCACAGTCTCATAAACATTACCTGTATCTGCGCACAGTTCCATCATGTCACGCGTTACAGTATTAGACGGAGCATTCGTTTTTTTGTAATCCATAAATCTATTTATAATTTAATCTTTTATTACTTTGGTTGATGCATTAAATATCTTCTCAGCTTCTCTCAAATATTTACTTTCCGGAAACTCATTCTTAAAAGCATAGTATTCATCAATCGTTTCACGGTAACGGTCTATCTTTTTTTCTTCTATACTATTAACCGCCATTTCGTATTTAGCCCGAAGAATAAGAATGGAAAGATCTTCGCGATAGTCAGTATAAGGATAATCTTTCAGTGCATTCTGAGCAGTGATTACACACGACTCATAATTATTCCCCATATAATTACCCAAATTATAGTATAACTTAGCTGACATAAACTCTTTCAACACAAGTTTATCCTGAAGAGCAAAAACCATGTCTTGTGCTTCCTGCTTTTTAGAACTTGCCGGATAATATTCAAGGAATGTCTGTAATTGCTGAATAGCCGTATAAGTACCCGACTGATCCAACCGTGCTTCCGGCGTATCTAAAAATAAAGCTTTACCGGCATGATAACTGGCCAATTCGGCAAATGTACCACGCGGATAAGTATTTGTATAAGTTATAAACGTCTGGGCTGCGGTAGAGTAGTCTTTTTGATTATAATAACTCATACCCAACATGTAAAGGGATTCCTCCGCTTTATCCGTACCTTTCAGAATGGTAATCAACTCGTTCAACAATGTAGCCGAACGCCCATACTGCCCTTTGGCAAAGTAGTTTTTAGCTGCCTCATACTTGTATTCGTAATCAGTACTTTTCAGCAATTTATTATACTCTCCACACGAGGAAAGCGTAGCAGCTACAAGCAGAGTTATAACGATATTTTTCTTCATTCTATTTCAAATAATGCGCAAAGTTACAGAATCGTACCGAATTAACCAATTAATCAATGTTTTTTAATATAAAATAGGAGTTGGGAGGTGGTAAGCAGATAAGTAGGTTAGTAGTAAGTAGTCAAGTAGCAGTAAGTTAGTCAATAGCAAATGATTAGACTCCTTATGAGTTATGATAGTCCAATTCCCCTATCAATAACTACAAAACTAAATTTCCACTCCACAATTATCCAACAAGAACTATCAGCTACTTACTACTTAACTACTTGACTACTTACTACTCATCTATTCATCTATTAAAATCACAGCTTATACAAATCGCTCGCTGCCAATAAATCTACCTTTTTCTCCGTCAATACACGGATACAGTTTTCCATATCGTTGGGACGGATCACAACATTAGCTGTTTGATTGTTGGCAAACGAATACATATATTCAATAAATACCCCTTCATCAGACAGATATCTCAGCACCTTAGCCAATGCCCCGGCCACATTCGGGCAACTAATCCCTACTACATCTGTCACATTAACTGCAAAATGATTTTCTTTCAAAGCCTTATAAGCTCTATCGGGATCGGACACAATACCACGCAAAATACCAAAATCAGCATTTTCGGCAATACATAGAGCAGAAAGATTAATATTCTCTTTCGCCAGTACCTCAGTCACTTCCGTCAAACGGCCGGACTTATTTTCCAAAAAGATAGAAAGTTGTTTTGCTACCATAATATTTGAAGTTACGATTTACAAATAACAAAGTTGCCAATCATGCAAAATAAACACATTTGATCGTTTGCAACTCACACATCTGTAATCAAATTAAAGTTTTCTGTTATCAATTACTCTCTTTGCTTTTCCCACACTGCGTTCAATACTACGTGGTTCAACCAGCTTTACATTCACACCTAACCCTAACACACTTTGTAAACGAGAAGTCAACTTCTTCTTTAATGCGAGCATCTTGTTAATCTCATCCGAATAACAATCTTCACGCACTTCCACTTTCAGCTCCATCGTATCAGTATTGTTCTGACGATCAATAGTTAACAGATAATGCGGCTCGAATTCCGGCATTTCAAGAATGACGGACTCAATCTGAGTGGGGAATACATTTACGCCACGAATAATCAGCATATCATCACTACGTCCTAAAATACGATCCATACGCACCAGCGTTCGTCCACAAGAACATGTATCATAATGTAAAGCAGTAAGATCTTTAGTACGATAGCGCAATAAAGGCATTCCTTCTTTCGTAAGATGTGTAAAGACAAGCTCTCCTGTCTGTCCGGGTTTAACGGGTTGCAGCGTATGAGGATCGATGATTTCAGGGAAATAATGATCCTCGTTCAAATGTGTACCATGCTGGCATTCACACTCATATCCGACACCCGGACCGGCTATTTCACTCAACCCGTATATATCATAAGCTTTAATGCCCAACTTCTCCTCTATTTCACGACGCATATTCTCCGTCCAAGGTTCGGCTCCAAAAGCACCGGCTTTCAATTTAAACTCTTCACGAGGTAAACCGGAATCTTTAATAGCATCAGCCAGATAAAGCGCATAAGATGGAGTGCAACACAGCATAGTCGAACCGAAATCATGCATCAACGTTATTTGTTTTTCCGTATTTCCGCTTGACATAGGAATGACGGACGCCCCAATATTTTCAGCCCCCGCATGAGCACCAAGCCCACCGGTAAAGAGTCCGTAACCATAAGATATTTGAAAAATATCCGAACTATCCGCTCCATAAGCTGTAAAAGCACGCGACAAACATTCCGACCACGTAGACAAATCTTTACGAGTATACCCCACCACCGTCGGTTTTCCGGTAGTTCCCGAAGAGGCGTGAATACGTACAATCTGACTCATCGGCACGGCACAAAGTCCAAATGGATAATTATCCCGTAAATCATACTTTGTAGTAAAAGGCAGTTTTCCTATATCGTCAATACTATTGATATCGTCAGGAGTAATGCCTAACTCCTGCATTTTCTTCCGGTAAAAAGGTGTGTTGTGATAAACGTGCTCTACTATTTTCCTGAGCCGTATACTTTGAATCTTGCGAAGGCTCTCCCGGTCCATGCATTCGATACTTTCATTCCAAATCATGTTTTTCGCTGTATTTCTATTTGTATTATTCTGTTTTTTATAATAAACTGTTGCAAAGTAAAGGATTTATTTGAAAAAAAGACTTGTTTATCTCAACTATTTTCCCGAATATTGCCTTCCTTTTTAAAACAGAACATGAATTTTGAATTAACATCCGCTTATAAACCTACAGGCGATCAACCTGAAGCCATTGCACAGCTCACCGAAGGGGTGAAACAAGGACTACCGGGCCAAACTCTGCTGGGAGTTACAGGCTCCGGAAAGACTTTTACGATTGCCAATGTCATAGCCAATATCAATAAACCCACACTGATATTGAGCCATAATAAGACATTGGCAGCCCAACTATACAGTGAGTTCAAAGGATTTTTCCCAAACAATGCCGTTGAATACTACGTATCTTATTATGACTATTACCAACCGGAAGCCTATCTTCCCAGTTCCGATACGTATATCGAAAAAGATCTTGCCATCAATGATGAAATAGACAAACTGCGCCTTGCCGCCACTTCTTCTCTACTTTCGGGACGAAAAGATGTGGTAGTGGTTTCATCCGTCTCTTGTATCTATGGTATGGGGAACCCTTCGGATTTCTATAATAACGTAATAGAAATAGAGCGCGGGCGTATGATGGATCGCAACGTCTTTCTGCGCCGTCTCGTCGACAGCCTATATGTACGTAACGACCTGGATTTAAACCGAGGTAATTTCCGTGTCAAAGGAGATACGGTGGATATCTATCTGGCCTATTCCGATAACATCCTACGGGTTACTTTTTGGGGAGATGAAATTGACGGAATAGAAGAAGTGGACCCGATTACCGGTGTTACTACCGCTCCTTTCGAGGCATACAAAATATACCCCGCCAACCTTTTTATGACCACCAAAGAAGCAACCTTACGGGCTATTCACGAAATAGAAGAGGATCTCACCAAGCAGGTCGCCTATTTTGAATCCATCGGAAAAGAATACGAAGCCAAACGACTATATGAGCGTGTGACCTACGATATGGAAATGATCCGTGAATTGGGACACTGTTCCGGCATCGAAAATTATTCTCGTTATTTCGATGGGCGCGCCGCTGGCACACGTCCCTATTGCCTGTTGGATTTCTTCCCCGATGACTTTCTTATCGTAATAGACGAAAGCCATGTGAGTGTTCCACAAATACGTGCCATGTATGGAGGCGACCGTGCACGAAAAATAAACTTGGTAGAATACGGTTTCCGTCTACCCGCAGCGATGGATAACCGTCCGTTAAAATTCGAAGAATTTGAAGAGATGGCCAAGCAAGTAATATACGTAAGTGCCACTCCTGCCGATTACGAGCTTATCCATTCAGAAGGCATCATTGTAGAACAAGTGATACGTCCTACCGGTCTGCTCGATCCGATTATCGAGGTACGTCCAAGTCTTAACCAAATCGATGATCTGATGGAAGAAATTCAGATACGCATTGAAAAAGAAGAGCGCACGCTTGTCACTACTCTGACCAAACGGATGGCAGAAGAACTGACGGAATACCTGCTAAACAACAATGTGCGCTGTAACTATATCCATAGCGACGTCGATACGCTTGAACGGGTAAAAATCATGGATGATCTACGTCAAGGAATATATGATGTGCTTATCGGCGTAAATCTGTTGCGTGAAGGGTTAGATCTTCCCGAAGTATCACTTGTTGCCATTCTCGATGCGGACAAAGAGGGGTTCCTCCGCTCGCACCGTTCATTGACACAAACCGCCGGGCGTGCTGCCCGAAATGTAAATGGAAAAGTCATCATGTATGCCGACAAAATAACGGAAAGCATGCAGCTTACCATTAATGAAACCAATCGCAGACGCGAAAAACAATTAGCTTACAATGAAGCACACGGTATCACTCCACAGCAGATAAAGAAGGCCCGTAATCTTTCCGTATTCGGTGGAAACAATACTGAGACAGAAACCATGCTAAAAGAACAACGTGCCTATGTAGAGCCATTAAGTCCAAATATAGCAGCTGACCCTGTTGTTCAATACATGACAAAAGCGCAAATGCAAAAAAGTATTGAACGCACACGAAAACTTATGCAAGAAGCTGCTAAGAAACTGGAGTTCATCGAAGCGGCACAATATCGCGACGAATTGCTGAAGTTAGAAGATCTGATGAAGGAAAAATGGGGATAATTTTCTCAATAGAACTTAATTTCAGAAATACAAATCTTAATCAATGTTATAAAACATAGTTTTAAAGTCGAAAAATTTGCAGATATCCCCAAAGGCCGTATCTTTGCACTGTGTTTTTCATAGTATTAGATTTAAGGTTAACAAAGGTTGGAGCAAGGCGTTGCTCCTTTTTTTATTTTCAGACGTTTACTTCCTCCACAAAAAAATCAAAGAGTTCCGGGACATATTTTTACGCTGCTTCAAAATACCTATTCACCACTATCATCTTCAAAAGCCAGCTTTGCAATCTTAACTTTTCTCACATTCGTTTGCTTTCTTCATAGAATGATCCTATATTTGTCATACACATATTCTTTCTAAAAATGCAATACCATGAGACACCTCCAAAGTAAAAAGCAAACCGCATGGAAAAAAAGCCGAACCTTCGGTGACCTCAAAGGAGGACGGATGCGGGTAAAACTGAAAGACAATATTTTGAGAAAGTTACATTCATTACAGTGCCCCTCCCCATTGGACGAATGTCCTATTTACATGCAAGAAAATCCATCCAAAGATTTTTATTTCCCAATAACGGTAGACGATATAAAAAGCGTGCTAGAACAGCTACCCACCGAAGACGTCGCTCCTTTGACACATATATGGCTAAGAAAAAAAAATCCATATAATAATCATGACCAAAGAGAGTTTATAGTTGGCAGCGGAGTCTATGTTATTATATTGTACCCCTTCTCTAAAAACAACAAGTTGATGATAGGTAAAAAGAAACCAACAAATCGACAATTAACATGGTATAAAGGCTAGGCTATGCATCAACTCCTCAAAAGGAACACGAAGATTGGTTCTTCGAATTTACAAAGGAAAGTGCAAGAAAGTATTATTTGGAACGATTGCTGATGTATGAAATAGGCCGTTGTGCCAATATATATATCATATGTAGCAAAACCAATCGCCAAAAAGCCAAAAACAGTGCTGAAGAATATGCTTATAACATGAAAATCAATGTTTAAAGCAAAGCAGAAAACTGCAATCATTTCTAAAAAGACAAACAGCGACAATGAGAAGTGGATAAGCACCTTAAATTCATATTCAAGAATGTCACGAACCTTGATATATTTGAATAGAGTCATATTCCATATTTAATAACAGAGCAATTAAGCAATGCGTAATATAGATACAACAGAGGATAACATACCCTCTAATCAAATTTTCGAGAAAGTACCATCAACAGCCGCTATCGCATACTATATGGTATCAACCAAATATGCGGATCTGGAAATTACTACCGAATGGTTCGAATGGGCATCCGAGCTTTTGAAAGCAGGCTATATTAACGCACACATCATTGCTTTGAGTCATAAAAAGACAGATGATCAAATAAAATCAATTGGACTTATCAATGTCATCTTTGATGAACTAAATATCGACTTGGATGATACTTTCACAATCTATAAATACTATGGCATCTATATCTTAAAGCAGGGATTGACACTCAATAAAGAGGTATATGAAATATTATCTCAACTCAATCAGCTGTTTCTGAATACTTATTATTATTTATTATATGATTTCCATGTACTCTATGTGGCCTACACAGAGCTGAGAGAAGAAGGAGAACAATCTCTGTGGAAAGGCATGGATCTAAAAAATAAGGAAGAGTATGTAAGAGCATATTTTGATGAATGGCTTAAAAAGCCGGATAGCAAAATCTACAATAAATGGGAACAAAAATCTTCATTTCGAAAAAGGCTGGAACAAATATGTCGTAACAAATATGCTTCTATTGTCTATTTCATTTTTATCATTGTTTTCTTTATCGGCTTTTACTGGATGATATATAAACTTTTCTCGAATAGCATTATATCCATTCTCATCGTAGCATCTTTCACCTGTGTTTTAGTAATAAATGCTATATTTGAAATAATAAAAGTTAGAAATAAAGTAAAGAACAACAAATCATGATTACCGAACGACAACCGGAACACAACGACCCCAATAAGCAAAAGCATCCGCCTATGTATACAAGTGAGACCGAAGCAACCCTAAACGACTTACTACAAAAAGTCCCTATGACTGCTGAAATTCTGTTCTATAAACAGCAAAATTCCAACATAAACATTCAATGGATAAACTGGGCAATCGAAATGCTTCAGGCAGGATACGAAACCGAAAACCTAATTATATTGGCAGGAGAAGATATTCATTGTAATCCATTTGAATTCACTGCCCTAACAAATAAAATATTTGAAGAGCTACACCTAAACAAGATTAATATCACTGACCGGGTTTTCATAATATATAGCACCTACCTTATAAAACAGGCTGTTCAATCACCAAATAAAGAAAAGATCTCGGAAGTATTGTTCAAGTTGGAACAACTATACATAGACACTGAATACAATAGTATCTTATGCGACTTTTATCTGTTATCAAATGCCATAGGAGAACTAAAAAGCTACGGTACCCAATGGTATTGGAATGATGTAGCTTTAACAAAAGAAGATTGGTATAAATACACACTAAATTACCTTAAACAATGGATTAATACTCCTATTCAAGAACACGAAACAGGCAAAAGCCATGATCTTAATGAAAATATGCCTATTTCAAATCCATCCAAGAAGAATATGCTGGAAAAACTTATTTCGTATTTCTACAAAAAACTAAAATAATATGGAAGAGTCAGTTAAACCCGACAAGCATAACAAACAGAAATGCCCTCTTATGATGTATACAAGTGAGTTTAACAGAAAAATGAAATCAAATATGTACTTTTGTCCTTATATTTAAAAATAAAAACTTATCTATTATGGAAATAAATCAAGCAGCCCCCAAGTTTCAGGATGTGTCAATCGCGCCCATGCATACAGTAGAACATATTCTGAATGCTACTATGGTGAAAACCTTCGGTTGCCCGCGTTCACGCAATGCCCACATCGAAAAAAAGAAAAGTAAATGTGATTATGAATTAGCAAGCTGTCCGAACAAAGAACAGATACAGGCCATCGAGGAGAAGGTGAATGAGGTTATCCGTTTACATCTGCCTGTAAGCATTGAATTTATGTCACAACAGGAAGCCAAAGATATTGTCGACCTCAGCAAACTGCCGGAAGACGCAAGTGAAACATTACGGATCGTCCGCATCGGAGGCTATGATGTCTGTGCATGTATCGGACTACATGTAGAAAACACGTCCGAAATAGGTACTTTCAAAATTATCAGTTATGATTATAACGAAGAGCGGAAAGTATTGCGAATGCGCTTTAAGTTGATAAAATAATATCAAAACATCAAAATTCCATCTATTTTTTATAAAATAAACAAAATGAGATAACAAATTGGCATGAATAATGAAAATTTGGCATCTATTTTATGACAAATAGTCAAATATAGGAATAAAAATGGCTTGGCATATGTTTTGCCCTATCGATAGTGAACGACGGTTCCGGAAACGGAACGGAAGTTATAAACGAATTGAATGTTTAACTTAAAGATAGGAGACTAAAATTATGATGCCTGTTAGAAGAACTCAAAACTGGTTACCAAGTATCTTTAATGATTTCTTTGATAACGAATGGATGGCAAAAGCAAACGCCACAGCACCTGCCATCAATGTAATTGAATCGGAAAAAGAATATAAAGTGGAAGTAGCTGCTCCGGGTATGACAAAGGAAGATTTCAACATCCGTATCGATGAAGATAACAATCTCGTGATTTCTATGGAGAAAAAAGTTGAAAACAAGGAAGAGAAAAAAGACGGTCGCTATCTGCGCCGTGAGTTCTCATACTCCAAGTTCCAACAAACCATGATCTTGCCGGACAATGTAGACAAGGAAAAAATCGCTGCTCAGGTTGAAAACGGTGTTTTGACTATTGATCTTCCCAAACTTAGCGAAGAGGAGATAAAAAAACCGGAGAGAACGATTGAAATTAAATAAAAAGTTCTAAGGACAAGAATCATCTTACCGATAGAATAAACAGTAAAAAGGGGATAATAAAACTCCCCTTTTTTCATAAGATCCACCCGCGTCACAGACCAACTGTACCCCCAAAGTTGAACACAACGTTTTGGGAATGTTAGTTCAGATAATTTGTGACGCGGGTGATTTTTTATAAAAAGCGAAAAAACGTACCTCTATCCCTCGACTTTCTTAAAACTCTTTACGGCCCAAATATTCAGCACCAATGCAAAAGCAAGCAAGGCTCCCAACTGCGGCAACAAATCGGCCATGCCACTACCCTTCAAATAAACCATACGCATCACCTGCATCAGGTATTTCAACGGATTGAATACGGTAATCACTTGTGCCCACTCGGGCATACTACTGATGGGAGTAAACAAACCACTCATTAAAATAAGGACTAACATGCAAAACCACATAACGAACATGGACTGCTGCATAGTGGCAGAATGGTTAGAAATAACCAATCCCAAACCGGACATAGACAATACAAACAAAACCGCAAAAAAGTAGATTATCAGAAAATGACCTACCGGAGTAATGCCGTAAAGTACCCATGCCAGAATAAAGCAAATAGTAAGAACAACAAAACCAATCAGCCAATATGGAAGCAGCTTTGCCAGAATAAAAGTAAATTTACCAACCGGAGTGACATTTATCTGCTCAATAGTTCCTGCTTCTTTCTCTCCTACAATATTAAGGGCCGGTAAAAAGCCACAGATCAGAGTAAGCAACATTACCATAAGTGCCGGTACCATAAAAAGCTTATAGTTCAGATTCGGATTATACAAGTTAAGAGTAGATAACCGGCAATCGGCAGTAAAAGATGCCGGAATACCCCCTACGACAGTATCATCCCCCAATACATCAGCTTGCACAGAAAGCGTTACAGGAGAGAATGCAGACGAAGAGACTACTTCGGAAGCATAATCACGAATGATGTTGGAGAGATAAGCACTGCCCAATCCGCCTTTCGTACCATTAACCGCATTCACTGCAATCAATACGTGAGCAGTGTTTCCACTGGTACAATTCCTTTCAAAATGATGTGGAATTTCAAGGATAACATCGGCATCACCCGACTCCACATTTCTCAATGCCGCGTCATAAGAATCCGGAAGAGCCGTAAGGCGAAAGTAAGTGGAAGCGGCAATCTTATCAACCAATCGGCGCGAAATCACCGAATGATCATTATCTACGATATTCAGAGAAATATTCCGCACTTCAAGATTCATTGCCCAAGGCATAAAAATCATGATCATGCAAGGAAAGAGCAAGATAAGACGCGGAAGAAACGAATTACGCATCAATTGCTTAAATTCTTTTTCAATAAGAAACTTGATCATAGTAAATAATGTGCCAATATGCCAATGGGACAATGTGCCAATTGGCTGGCGCTTTTAATGGGTTAATTATGTTCATTTTCTCTAATTGGCACATTGGCATATTGCCCAATTGGCACATTATTCCATCATTCCAATCTGTTTTTAAACTTCTTGAAACTAATCGTAATCAGTACTATCGCCATAAATGCCAGAATAATAATCTCTTTCACTACAAATGCGACATCCACTCCCTCGATCATCAACTTACGCACAGCCTGAATGTACCAACGGGCAGGCAGTACATCGGATATCACCTGCAATACGAGCGGCATGCTTTCTATGGGGAAAATCATACCGGAAAGTATCATGGTAGGCATCATCAAAATCAATCCCGAAGCCAACATGGCAGCTACCTGTGTCCGTGTTACCGAAGAGATAAGCAAGCCCAATGCCAATGATACGAATATAAACAACAGCGATACGACAATCAACCAGAACAGACTACCTGCCACAGGCACATGCAACACATAAACCGACAACAACAGGATCGTGATCAGATTAATGAATGACAATACAAAATAAGGTACTGCTTTGGATAATATCACAAACAACGGACGGACAGGTGAAACCAACAAGATCTCCATTGTTCCGGTCTCCTTCTCACGAACAATGGATATAGAGGTCATCATTGCACAAATCAGCATCAGGATAAGCCCCATGACACCGGGAACAAAGTTATAAGTACTCTTCATCTGCGGATTATAGAGCAACTTGACATCCGGCACGATCGTAGGAACAGAAACGCCGGCAGGCATCATTTCCTGTTGCACGGAAGCGATAATACCCGTAGCATAATTTACCTGTGTTGTTGCCATATTAGGGTCGGTGGCATCGGTAATAAGCTGTATCTCGGCATCACCGGCATAAAGCCTGTCGGCAAACTGTGTACCGAATACAATAGCAAGATCGGTATCCCCCTCCCTAAAGGCCTTTTCCACTTCCTGTGGAGAATGAAGCAACCGGGTCACCATAAAATATTCACTGGCATTGATCCGGTCGACGATGTGACGCGTCATTACGTCATTGTTAGGATCGAGTACGGCTACACGCACATTTTTCACTTCGGTAGATATGGCGAAACCAAAGAGAATGATCTGAACGACAGGCATTCCCAAAAGGATCAACATCGTCCGCCGGTCACGAAAAATATGGAAAAACTCTTTTCTGACAAAAGCTATAAACTGTTTCATTCCTTAATCTGCTTTACGGACAGCCTTGCGGGCCAGTTGCTGAAATACATCATCCATCGTATCGGCATGAAACTGTTCCTTCAGCCGAAGAGGTGTGTCGAGCGCCTCGATACACCCGTCCACCATGATAGAAACACGGTTGCAATACTCTGCCTCATCCATATAATGGGTGGTAACAAAAACGGTAATTCCCCGGTCGGCAGCCTGATAGATAAGCTCCCAAAACTGTCGGCGGGTGGCGGGATCGACTCCTCCGGTAGGCTCATCCAAAAAGACAATCTTCGGCTCATGAAAGATGGAAACGGAAAAAGCAAGCTTCTGTTTCCAGCCTAAAGGAAGGCTACGGACCAGCGTATCGCGTTCGTCACTAAAACCAAGGCGTGCCAGAAGTTCATCCGTCTTCACAGCAATCTCTTTATCTTTCATGCCATAGATACCGGCAAACAGACGAATATTTTCCCACACCTTGAGATCCTCGTACAGAGAAAATTTCTGGCTCATATAACCGATATTCTTTTTCACTTCCTCAGAATGAGTAAAGATGTCGAATCCGGCTACCACTCCCTGCCCGGAAGTCGGCTTGCTCAATCCGCAAAGCATACGCATCGCAGTAGTCTTGCCGGCCCCATTGGCACCAAGAAAACCAAAGATTTCGCCACGATTCACTTTAAATGAAATATGATCCACGGCAGTAAAGTTCCCGAATCGTTTACAGAGGTTATCCACTTCAATGACATAGTCGTTGTCGTGATGCGTTTCCTCCCGTTCCAGTCCCGGCGGACATAGGATAGCGGCAAACCGGCGCAGAATCTGTTCCGGGGTATCGATGCCGTGTATCCGTCCTTCGTGAATAAAAGCAATACGGTCGCATTGCCGGGCCTCATCCATAATGGGGGTAGAAGCTATAATGGTGATCCCCTGCTCTTTGAGCCGGCGAAGCATTTCCCAAAATTCCTTACGGGAAACGGGGTCTACCCCGGTGGTCGGTTCATCAAGAAACAGGATGTCCGGCTTATGGATCAAAGCACAACTCAAAGCCAACTTCTGCTTCATTCCTCCCGACAATGCCCCTGCCCGGCGTTTCTTAAAAGGCTCTATCTGCTGGTAAATATCCTTCACCAAATCATAATTTTCCTCTATGGTAGTATGAAAAACCGTCGCAAAGAAGTTCAGATTCTCTTCGACCGTCAAGTCCTTATACAAAGAGAACCGCCCGGGCATATACCCCACTTTGTGCCGGATTTTCCGATATTCCTTCACCACATCCAGTCCTCCTACGGTAGCCGTACCGCCATCAGCAAGCAACAACGTAGTCAAAATCCGGAAAAGCGTACTCTTTCCTGCCCCATCCGGTCCGATAAGCCCGAACAGTTCACCACGCTTCACCGAGAAAGAGACATCCTGTAAAGCCTCCACTTTCCCATACCGTTTACTTACCCCATCTACCACCACCTCCATCTTCATCCTATCTTCTTTCTCCATTCTCCCCTCTCCTTTTATTTCCCCTTCTCAAACACCACTCCTCCATACATTCCTATTTTCAGATACCCGTCATTTTTCACGGCTACTTTTACGGCATATACCAAATTGGCGCGTTCATCTTTCGTAAGAATCGTTTTCGGAGTAAATTCCGAACGGTCGGATATCCAAGTAACAACGCCCGGATACTCTTTTCTTTCATCATTTCCATAATCGGAAAACACCGTGACCTTTTGCCCCAACTTCACTTGCGACAGTTGTTCGGAAGTAATATATGCGCGGATATACATCTGCTCCATATCCGCCACTTTAAACAGCGGCTTACCCATCGTTGCCAGTTCGCCGGCTTCCGCATATTTGGCGAGTACCGTGCCGGCGATGGGAGATGTAATGTGACATTTCATCAACTGATCTTCCACCTGTGCCACTTGAACACCTACCGAAGAACTCTGCCAGGTAAGACTTTCACGGCTGTTAAGCAAAGTAGATCCCTGCGCTACGAGTTGTTTCTGCAATACTTCCAGATGGGCTTGGGCGTCATCCAGTTGTTTCTGATTGGCAGCACCAGCTTTCAACAGATTCTCCACACGACGTTTCTCACGCTCGGCAGTAGCAATCTCTTCTTTCAAAGCGGCAACCTGCTTCAAAATATCGGGAAGTTGGCCCTCAACTGATTTCACGCTGGCTTCCAACTGTTTTTTTCTTAAGTAAAGCTGAACGGTATCCACCACTCCCACCTGCTGCCCGGCCTCCAAAACCGTACCTTCCTCTACATCCAGCCAAAGTAATTTTCCGGATACTTCGGAGGAGACCAGCACTTCGGTCGTTTCAAACGTACCGGTTGCATCATAATCAGGCATGCCACTCCCACAAGCGGCAGTTATTAAAAGTAAGGAAAAAGTTCCTATAAGTTTCATTGACTTCATATAAAGTATATTTTAATTATTTCTATTATTTGTCTCTCTCAACCGGCATATCACTCTCCATTTATCGTATATTTCAGTTTCCAGATGTTCATCAACAACTGTACCTCGTGCAATGCTTTCGTTTGCCGGGCCATATTCTCAGAGGTGATTTCCCGAAGCATATCGGTAACAGTAAGGGTACCGTTCGCCACCTTCGCTTCGGCAGCCAAACGAATATTGGTACGCAAGCGAATTATTTCTTCGTCATCCTGCATCTGTTTCCGCATTGAAACAATATCGCTGTTCTGTTGTGTGGCCTGCAAGCGGGTGTTAAAAAGAAACACATCCCGGTTTGTCTGCAACTGTTGCCGGTTACTGGCTATCACCTTTTTATCATTCCGCAGTGTATACAGACTTCCAAAATTCCACGATAAGCGCACCCCTGCTATATAGAAAGGCGCAAACTCATCCTTCAACATATTCAGTCCCGGATTGCCATATGCCCCTTGCACAAACAAGCCCAAACGGGGAAGATAGCCAACCTTCAGAGCCTCCTCCTGTATCCCGAGTTGATTGTTCTGTGCATCGAACCATGTCAACTCCGGTCGCCGGATCTCATTCAGCAGCGAGTATTCGCTCTCTAACGGCTTCATCAGTTTTGTATCTTCCGCCAATTCCTCACCTGTCAGTAAAGACAACATCTTCAAATACGCCTGTCGCAACGAGGTAAGTTCGATCCGTTTTTGCCGAGTATTAAGCTGTTCCACTTTCACAGCATCCAGATCAGCCTGATTGGCTATTCCGTTTTCCATATAAGCACTGATCTGCCGATAACTACGCTCCAAGTCCTCCTGTAACAGACGATTCTGTATCAACTGCTCATCCAATGACAGAATGCCGAAATAAATTTGATCTACCCGTTCGTTCAGAGCATACATATCGACATTCAACTTTTCCCGTTCCACGTCAGACGATGCAAGTATCCTCTCTTTTTTCGAATGTATCTCTCCCCCATCCCAAATGTTCTGTTTCAGCTCCAGCATCACTTGATACTGATCTTTCGGCTGTCCTTTAATATCTATTCCCGGAATTTTCACAGGGAGCTCCGTCACATCGCTTTGATAACTCGCTTTGGCGGAAAGGGAAAACTGTGGCAGATTTCCTTTCGAAGCATTATTCAGATTATACTCTTTTGTTTTTTCAATAAGGCTGTATTGTCTCACCAACGGATAGTTATCCTGTGTTTTCTGCCGGCACTCCTCCAAAGTTATCTGTCCGTACATCCATGACACTACCATCAAGAAAGACAATAAAAGAATCATTCGTTTCATACTCTTTTTCTCTATTAATTTCTTTTCGGCAAAGATAGGGAAATAGAATATGCAACCAGGTTCCAATTGTTTGTAATGATGTTCCATTGGTTCGATTTTCCTTGATTTTATAAAACAAGAAAGAAGAAAACTCTTCCGATATTAAATTATTCCCGTACAAATCACATTTTTTCCCTCTTCTATCCTATCTTTGTAGGAAATACGAGTGTCTTATTATGAAAGAAAAAAACGAGCCGCTTGAAATAACGCTCGAGCAATTAAAACATAGCCTGATTGTACACAACAACGAATATCGATATATAAACCCCGATTTCGGAATTGTCATCAGTTCCTCCAAACTGGAAAGTAATCTTGTCAAGGCGGGACAACCCTATCGTGCCAAAGAGGGACGGATTATCCGCAGTTTACACGGAAAAGCACGTATATCAGTCAATCTGATAGAATACGATATCGATCCCCAAATGATCATCGTTACTCCACCGGATTCTATCATCCAAATCATAAATTTTTCTCCCGACTACGATTTTCAGATGATTGCTACCAACAGCAGTTTTCTACCTATCCCCCATAAAGAAGACCTGGCCGATTCATATATGCAACAAGGCATCGTAATTAAACCGACAGATGAGGAATGGGATGAAATCAGCATGTACTTCTCACTGATTTGGAAAACTGTGCAAGAACCGGTCTTTAGACGGGAAGTCGTTCTACATCTGCTCACAGCTCTTCTATATAATATAAGGTATATACAAAGAAAGTTACGAAACAGTACCGGACAAGCCCCTTCGCACCAAGAAGAATTGTTCCGTCGGTTCATCGCCTTAGTCAACGAATACAGCAAAGAAAAACGCACTGTCGGATTTTATGCCGACAAATTATGCCTCACACCCCGCTATCTGAATACCGTTATCCATCAAGTGAGCCACCACACAGTGATGGACTGGATAAACCAAGCCGTGATACTCGAAGCACAAGTTTTGCTTAAACACAGCGATTTACTGATCTATCAGATTGCCGACCAGTTAAATTTCCCCAATCCCTCTTTCTTTTGTAAATTCTTCAAAAGAAAAACCGGAATGACACCTCAAGAATACCAAAAGAAATAAGCTCTTCCATATCGCACTACACAAATAATCAGCAGGATACTTTGTCAATCAAAAGTAAAGTTGTATCTTTGCAGCCGCTATTACGAGTTAGTAGCACTAATTCAAATCATTAATTAAAAACATTTATTAAAAATGGCAACCAGAATCAGATTGCAAAGACACGGACGTAAAAGTTACGCGTTCTATTCAATTGTAATTGCAGACAGCAGAGCACCACGTGATGGTAAATTTATTGAGAAGATTGGTACTTATAACCCAAACACCAATCCTGCTACAGTAGATTTGAATTTTGACGCTGCATTGGCATGGGTATTGAAGGGTGCACAACCCAGCGATACTGTACGTAACATCCTTTCACGCGAAGGTGTTTACATGAAGAAGCACCTCCTCGGTGGTGTAGCTAAAGGCGCATTCGGTGAAGCAGAAGCTGATGCAAAATTCGAAGCCTGGAAAAACAACAAGCAAACAGGTCTTGCTGCTTTGAAAGCTAAAGAAGAAGAAGCTAAGAAAGCTGATGCAAAAGCACGTCTTGAAGCAGAAAAGAAAGTAAACGAAGCAAAAGCTAAAGTATTGGCAGAAAAGAAAGCTGCTGAAGAAGCTGCAAAAGCTGCTGCTAATGCACCCGCAGAGGAAGAAGCTGCTCCGGCAGAAGAAGCTCCTGCAACAGAAGTTGCCGAATAAGAGTAAGCAAATTCAAAAAATTGGGATTAAAACTATAAGAATCCTCTCCGGTTTGCCGGGGAGGATTTTTTATGTTTATGACATAGGACAATTCTGCTAAATAGTCTATCTCTAAAAACAAAAAGATAGTTATCAAAATAGCAAGTTTCCCATCTTCTCCTCTTCCCAAACAAAGCAGTAGACAAGGGAAGAAAAGAGATCAAGAAAGGGTATAATACTTATTTCCAACGATTTAAACTATATGATTCATTAGTAACAAAGAAACGCTTTTAACAGCATGTTAAAAGTGTTTCCTTACAGATAAGAATACTATTCTTTGCATCTATAAAATACATTTCCTTTTCACAAGAAAATAGAGTTGGAAAAAGCCGTTAACCATGTTAATTCATCGTCCCTACTTTCCTTATTGCCATTGCCCTGCTACTGATGGATCAGTTTCTTCAATTCCTGATACAGAGTTTCTGTAATTTCACCGTTCGTCGAATTGAAGAAGATTTCCTTCCCCGTTCTTTCCGTAAACACAATATAAGGTTTGCTACGAGAAGAAAGCAGCAGTAAACAATTACCTCCCTCTTTCAATTTAAACCAACCTTTGCTGATCCCACCGATCGAAAGGCCATTGAGCCGGAGAGTGATATCAGGAAGAGAATCCACCAAACGAACTCCGGCAATCTCTCCAAAAGTTCTGGTAATTCCATACATCCCCGTAAAGACCAGTCTGTCATCCTTGATCTTTATTGTAGCCGGATTCATGCCATACGCCATAAATGCAGCAATCACTGCGATGGTAAACACACTGATAGCAACCACGTACTTCGTACTTTTTTTAGGAGGATTGTGATCGAACTTATTCGCCTTGACTATCAGGTACGGAATATAAAGTATAGGAAGGAAAAGGCAATAACTTGCCCAATCGGCATGTCCCAGTCCCAAACAGATGTAGTAAGCAAGTACAGGAACCGTCCCCATACCCACCAGACTGTAACACATAAAAGCAGACAATCCTTTGACGTCCACATTCATCTTTTCTTCCTTAGACATAGTATTATATCCTGCAATAAGAATCGGGAAACGCTTTACAAGTACCCCGAGACCAATGAGGATAAAAGCTGTAATCAACACTGTAGTTTCCATAATAAAGTTTGTTTCCTATTGTTTAGTTTCAAATTTATCTCGATTTCCTATCGACAAAGAATCCCTTATTTCACCTCTTATTTCATTTCCGAAAGATAAGAATTATTCTTTGAAAAACAGAATAGAATACCCTTTTCCTAATGAAAGGTCTCAAAAAATATCTCTCAATGACAAGAGCGCTTTCATTCCTTATACATGCTGTAATATTCATATACCTTTTGAGAAATCGCCGCGATAAGGGCAGCATTTGTCTTATCATCCTCCTTGGAATCCTTCACAAACACCGCTATACTATATCGGCTTCCATCCGGTAAGCGAACAAAACCCATATCATTATCGCCCGCTTTCAATCCTGATTCGTCTCTGTCAGACGAACCTGTTTTGTGCCCCAATACAATTGCCGGAGGTAATCCTGCTTTCAATTTGTCCTTCCCTGTAACGGTTTCCATCATTATTTTCTCTAAAAACTCTTTATATCCGGAATGCCGGAACAAGGTTTCCGTGCAAAACTTCTCCAAAGCCCGAACTGCCGCAAGAGGAGTGGTCCAATTGAGGTATTGATATCTAAAACCTTCGTGCATATCCTCCTCCGTTGCCTCAATCTTAAAATCCGTGATACCCAATGTACGGATGTATTTATCCACTACCTCAACTCCACCGATATAGCGAAATAAAATATCACAGGCATTATTATCACTTTCCGACACGCTATATCTCAATAGCTCACCCACTGACATTTTAAACCCTCCTTCAGGGCGTGCTTCCCTTAACGGACTGTAAGTATCGGGCAGCAGATCCGCTTTTCGAATCAATATTTCCGTCGTCAACGGCAATTGTTTCCTGTCCAGATAATTCAATACTGCCAATGCCTGATGAAACTTAAAAACACTCATTAAGGGAAAATGATGCTGATTATTGTAAGTAAAAGTCTTGCGCCCATCAGACACAACAGCTACTCCTACGGTTGCCTGCTTATCTTGCAACAGTTTATCAAAATCAGCTTTCAAGGGATGAGTGGCATATCCATGCCACGAAATAATCAAAAACAATGCCACAATTATTCCGAACTTCCATGAAATATTATTCTTCATACTTTCTCTATATTGTTTAATATTACAATTATTATAACTCCGCCGCCAATCACCTGCGCCTGCCTAACTCATCTTTCCTATAATCTTTGGGAGATACACCGGCATATTGCTTAAAGTATTTACCGAAAAAGGACTGTGTCGGAAAATTCAGCTGCGTAGCTATCTCCTTTATACTTAAATCCGACGTTTCCAATAATTGCTTCGCTTCCGTGATAACCATCTGGATAATCCACTGAGAAGCACTGCTACCCGATTTTTCTTTGACAATAGTTGAAAAATAGCGCGGGGAAAGATGTTGCAACCCGGCATAAAAGGTAACATCGCGTTCTTTACGATAAAAGCGATACAGAGATAACATAAAATGCTGAAAAACCACATCTTTTTTATTCTGCGACAACGGTTGCAACGGTCGATTGGTAAAATAGATGTTCAGAACCTCATAACAGATAGTCTGCCCCATAGATTTGACAAGTTCCAATGTCAGACGACGGCGCTGTATGCCCATATCCGAACACTCTTCCAAACGGATTCTGTTTTGCAAGTTCTCAAGCAAAGCTTCCAAATGTATATATTGTTCATCCGATAGAGAAACACACGGATACTCTCTGATAAACAACAGATTCTCTACATTAGTCACTTTATTGACAATCGGGATCACATAATCCAAATCGACTCCAACCATAATACCCTCTGCATCCGCACTTTTATGTAAAAGCCGCACCAAAGTAGAAGGAATATAAATGTAGAGATCACCCCGTTTTATTATATACGATTTCTCCTGCAAAGATATTTCTATCTCTCCCTGCCGACAAAGAAAGAATCCGCATTTATTTATTGTTGAAATAATCTGTCCTGTTTTAACAACTTGTGCAGTATCACCGCAGGAAAGTAACGCAAATTCAAAAGGTATTTGCTGATTAAACATTTTCTTCTATTTATATATTCAGCGCAAAATAAATACAAATCGCCAAATACAGACCTATCATTCAGTTAAAAAATAGACAAATCGAACAATTTATTATTCATATTAACCTTTTCTGTCTTGTCCGGTCGGAATAATTTTGTATTCACAAATCAACATGCTTAAGTTATGAAACAATTTTATCTCATTTTATCCGGTATCTGCATATTTTTATCAATTTCCTGTACCGGCCGTACAAAGGAAAAACAAGAGTTGCAGACAGTAAAAACAGACACAGTCACTTCCGCCGGCGAACAAACTATTTTGCAGTTTCCCGGAAAAGTAAAAGCTGCCCAAGATATCAATATTGCTTTCAGGGTAAGCGGAACCATCCGTAAAATATGTGTCGAAAACGGCACACATGTACGTAAAGGAGAATTGCTGGCAGAACTCGATCCTACCGACTATCAAGTGCAGTTGGATGCCACAGAAGCAGAGTACAGACAAATCAAAGCCGAAGCAGAAAGAGTAATCGCCCTTTACCAAGAGAATGGAACGACTCCCAATACCTATGACAAGGCAGTCTATGGCCTGAAACAGATAACATCCAAGTATCAGCACCACAAAGACCAGCTGGGCTATACCCGTCTATACGCTCCTTTTGACGGGTACGTGCAAAAACACCTGTTCAATGAGCATGAAACCATCGGAGCAGGAATGCCTGTAATCTCCATGATCAGTAGTGAAACACCCGAAGTAGAAATAAACCTTCCGGCAGCAGAATACATCCGTCGCAAACAATTTCTTCGCTATCACTGCACATTCGACATTTATCCGGATAAAGTTTATCCGATGAAATATATCAGCATTACTCCCAAAGCAAACGCCAACCAATTGTATACGATGCGCCTGCAATTGACTCCGAACGAGCAACCGCTTCCCTCTCCCGGAATGAATGCCATGGTTACTATTCATTGCGATACGGATGCGACACATTCCTTATCTGTTCCTCAAGGTGCCATCCTACAAAAAGAAGGACAAACATACGTGTTTGCCTACGACTCCATCGACCACACCGTTCATAGCCGTAAAATTACTGTCATACGCTTGCTTAGCAACGGACACAGTATTGTTACATCAGATAATTTGCAACCGGGCGAATGGGTCGTGTCATCCGGAGTACATCACATTAAAGACGGTGAAAAGGTAAAACCTTTACCACATTCCACAAAAACAAATATAGGAGGATTGCTATAATGGATATAAGTAAATGGGCATTCCAGAACCGGAATCTGATCTATTTCTTCGTGACCGTTTTACTATTTGGAGGTGCTTATTCATGTTATGAAATGAGTAAACTGGAAGATCCGGAAATAAAAGTAAAACTGGCCATGGTAGTAACCACTTATCCGGGAGCATCGGCTCATCAGGTAGAACTGGAAGTAACGGATGTGCTCGAAAAGAGCATCCGTACTATGGGCAATATAGATAATGTAGAAAGTTATTCCTACAATGACCTTTCTCTTATACAAATCGAACTGCTAAGCACCGTCAACGATGAAGATGTGGAGCAATGCTGGGACATGCTACGCCGCAAGGTAAATGATGCCCGTGCTTCCCTTCCCGAAGGGGTAAGCACGCCGGTTGTAAAAGATGACTTCGGCAATGTATACGGTATATTTTATGCCTTGACTGGCGACGGGCTCTCCGATCGCGAATTATCTGATTATGCAGAACTGATCAAACGAGAGGTCAGCGACTTGGAAGGAGTAGACCGGGTGGAGCTATACGGAAAACGCGCCGAATGTATCAATATATCCTTATTACAGGATCGCATGGCCAACTTAGGAGTTAAACCCGCCGAAGTTCTTGCCACACTCAACGGACAAAACCAAACCACCTATACCGGTTATTACGAAAATGGCAAGAATCGCATTCGGGTGATGGTAAACGATAAATTCAAGACAGTAGAAGATATCGGCAAAATGCTTATTCAAGGGCATGACGACGATCAACTTCGCCTGCGGGACATTGCACAGATTGAAAAAGACTATGAAACCCCGACACGTAATGAAATGTTCTACGACCGGGAACGGGCGCTCGGCATTCTGATTGCAGCTTCCAGTGGTTCAGACATCATTAAAGTAGGCAAAGAGGTGGAAACAACATTAGCCAAACTCCAAAGTCACCACCTGCCTGCCGGTGTAGAATATCATAAAGTTTTTTATCAACCGGAACGTGTAGGCGATTCATTAGGCACTTTCATCATCAATTTGATAGAATCCGTAGCCATTGTTGTTTTGATTCTGATGATAGCCATGGGATTTAAGAGCGGTCTCATCATAGGAATCAGCTTAATTGTCACGGTTTTCGGTTCGTTTCTCTTCCTTCATTTTGCAGGGGGAACGATGCAGCGTGTGTCTTTAGCAGCATTTGTACTGGCTATGGGTATGTTGGTCGACAATGCCATTGTCATTATCGACGGTATATTGGTAGATCTCAAAGCCGGCAAGAGCCGGATGGAAGCAATGACCGCTATTGGCCGACAGACAGCTATGCCACTTCTAGGCGCCACGCTCATTGCCATTATCGCATTCCTCCCCATCTATATGTCACCCGACACGGCAGGAGTTTATACCCGTGATCTTTTTATAGTCCTGGCAGTCTCCCTTTTACTGAGTTGGGTATTGGCATTAATTCATGTCCCCTTGATGGCAGACCGCGGATTACACCCGAACGTAGAAATCAGTAATTCGGGAAAACGTGAATATAAAGGACGTATTTATGCTTTTCTACGCACCTCTTTACGGTTCGGCCTTGCCCATCGCTGGAGTTTCGTATTTGCCATGATCGGCTTGTTGGCCCTTTCTATTTTCGGCTACGGATACATGCGTCAGGGATTCTTTCCCGATATGGTCTACGATCAGCTCTATATGGAATACAAACTGCCGGAAGGAACCAATTCCACGCGTGTAGCCCATGATCTGGCAGAAATCGAAAATTACCTGAAAGGCCGTAAAGAGATTACACATATCACGACTTCCATAGGAGGAACACCGGGACGTTACAATCTGGTACGCAGTGTTGCCAACCCCTCCTTGGCATACGGTGAACTCATTATCGATTTTATATCCCCCGAAGAGCTTGTCAGTAATCTGGATGAAATTCAAAATTATTTATCACAACAATATCCGGATGCCTACGTCAAATTAAAACGGTATAACCTGATGTTCAAAAAATATCCTATTGAAGCACAGTTCTTAGGCCCCGACCCGGCAATATTACGCCAATTGGCAGACAGTGCCCGCAGTATCATGGAAAAGGCTCCGGAAGTATGTCTTATCACTTCAGACTGGGAACCCTCGGTTCCGGTACTTACCATAGAATACGATCAGCCTACGGCTCGCGCGTTGGGGCTCAGCCGGAACGATGTCAGTCTTTCTTTACTTTCTGCCACAGGCGGAATTCCTATCGGTTCCTTTTATGAAGGCATTCACAAAAACAATATCTATCTCAAATGCCTCGACGAAAAAGGTCATCCCATTGAAGATTTGAGTAATGCACAAGTATTCTCATCATTGCCTTCTTTGAACGGACTATTGAATGAAGAAACAATGGTAAAGTTAAAAGCCGGTACACTTTCTAAAGAAGAGCTGGTAGAAAAACTGATGGGAAGTACCCCACTCAAGCAAATCAGTAAAGGTATCGATGTCAGATGGGAAGATCCCGTAGTGCCCCGATATAACGGGCAAAGAAATCTGCGTGTACAATGTTCTCCTACTCCGGGATTGGAAACGGAACAGGCACGACTGGCCATTGCCCGTGAAATTGAAAAGATACAGTTGCCCGACGGATATTCACTCTGCTGGCAGGGAGAAAAGATAGCCAGTACCAAATCCATGAAATATCTATTCAAAAACTTCCCGTTGGCAATTATCCTGATGATAGCCATTCTGATCATGCTGTTTAAGGATTATCGTAAACCGCTCATTATCTTCTGTTGCATTCCGTTAGTTTTTGTCGGTGTAGTGGCTATCATGCTGCTTACAGGGAAAACATTCAATTTCGTGGCCATTGTAGGCACACTGGGGCTAATAGGTATGATTATCAAAAACGGCATCGTATTAATGGACGAAATCACATTGCAAATCAATAAGGGAATAGAACCTGTTACGGCTTTAATCGATAGCTCCCAAAGCCGCCTTCGTCCGGTAATGATGGCTTCTCTGACTACTATTCTCGGAATGATTCCACTATTGTCAGATGCAATGTTTGGTTCACTGGCAGCATCCATCATGGGCGGTTTATTATTCGGAACGCTGATAACCCTGCTTTTTATCCCTGTTCTATATGCATTATTCTTTCACATAAAAAAGACAAACGAATGAAACGAATATCTATAATTATTACAATATGTTCTCTGTCCTGCCCGTCGCTTTTCTCACAAGAAATGCTGAGTTTGGAGCAATGCAGAGCAATGGCATTGAAGTATAATAAAGAGATGGCGGCTTCCATCCGCCAAACAGAAAGTGCACTTTACACCGTAAAGAGCTACAAAGGTAATTTCTTTCCTAATTTTACAGCCAATGGAACCGGAATATACAGCAATGCAGATGGCGGTTACAGTTCCGGCAGCGGCAACTTACCGGTTTTCTTGCCGGATGCTACCGGACAATTTCTGCCTAACGGCGGCTTTGCCTATTTTCCCGGTATCGATTTGAACTACAAAATAGGAGCAATCTACATGGGAGGTATCCAAATGGAACAACCACTCTACATGGGAGGAAAAATCAGTGCTGCCTATAAAATGTCTGTATTAGGAAAGGAAATGGCGCAAATGAATGAAACACTGACTGCAACCACCGTTATCCTAAAAACAGACCAAGCGTATGCACAAGTAGTAAAGGCCAAAGAAATAAAAAAAGTAGCCGACATGTACAATACTGTGCTTACAGAGTTACACAAGAACGTTGCAAGCGCACATAAACACGGGCTAAAGCCCCAAAATGACGTTTTAAAAGTACAAGTAAAGCTAAATGAAAGCGAACTGAATATCCGGAAAGCGGAAAATGCACTACGACTGGCCACAATGAACCTCTGTCACCTCATTGGGAAACCACTAAATACGGATATAGCCGTATCGGCTGATTTTCCAAAGATAGAGCAAGATGTGGAAGTTCAAATAACAAACATTGCCGCCCGCCCCGAATATAGTATATTGAGCAAACAAGTAGCTATTGCACAGCAACAAGTAAAACTAAATCGCAGTGAATTATTACCCAAAGTCGGTATCAAAGGTTCTTATGACTACGTTCACGGATTAGATCTGAACGATCAGACACTACTGGATAAAGGCAGTTTTTCTGTCTTTCTGAATGTGAGTATCCCACTTTTCCACTTTGGCGAACGGAGCAACAAAGTGCGTGCCTCCAAGGCCAAATTAGAACAATCCCGGCTGGAACAAGAGAATATGAACGAGCAGATGCTGCTGGAATTGACACAAGCCGCCAACAATCTGGATGAAGCCCGTCTGGAATGTGAACTTTCTAACCGTGCTCTGGAGCAGGCCGAAGAAAACATGAAAGTAAGCAAAAGCCAATATGAAGTAGGACTTGAAAACCTATCCGACCATTTGGAAGCACAAGCGTTATGGCAACAAGCTTACGAGACTAAAGTAGATGCGCATTTCCAACTCTACCTAAGCTATATCGAATACTTGAAAGCATCGGGAACATTGCAAAACAAATTCTGAAAGAAAAGAGCATAACAAATAAAGAATTACCAAAGCCCGTCTGGCAGCACTATCTATGCATGCAACCCGACGGGCTTTTACCGTTTTTATATCCTCATCCAATTATCTTTGCATATCTGTGCGGGACGAAAGAAATGAAAAAATAGAATATGATTAAAGTAAAGACATCAGTTCCTCGATATCCTCTACAATATAATCTGCTCCGGCCGTCATCAGCTCCTCCCGGTCACCATATCCATACAGCACACCGATAGAATCAATGCCTACCGCTTTCGCACCTATTATATCATGTTTCCGGTCGCCAATCATCACTACCTTACTTAAGTCCGTAATTCCATTCTCACGTATCACATACTCTATCACGTCCGCCTTCGTATGCCGCGAACCATCCAATCCGCTACCACCCACAAAGGAAAAATAACCGTCCAAATGAAAATGTTTCAGAATAAGCCCGGCAAAAACATCCGGTTTAGAAGTAGCCATCATCAACTGATATCCTTTTCGCCGAGCTTGTTCCAGAAGTTCGGCCATACCCGGATACACTTCATTCTCATAAAGTCCTGTTTCCGAATATCGTTCCCGGTATTTCTTCACCGCCTCTTCTGCCTGCACTTCCGTAAACTGATAAAACTCTATAAAAGAATCCTTCAATGGAGGACCTATGAAAGGACATAGTTCCCGGAGATCATTCACAACAATGCCAAAATGATTCAAAGCATAAGCTACGGAACGGGTAATACCCTGCATAGGGTCGGTAACGGTACCATCCAGATCAAAGAAAAGGTATTGGTATTTCGAGAATAAATTAAATGATTGCTTCATTCTTCTTTTATTATATATTACGCGAATATAAAGCAAATCTGCCATATATCCCGTAACACGATACAAATAAAAATGATGCTATCTTAAAATATAAAACATAAAATTGGCAGTATAGGTTACAATTTAAAATCATATCCAATAGATAAAGAAACACCATTAATTTTCTGAAGAGAAACTCCCTCTAATACTTTTGTACCCCAAAAGTAATATCTATATTGGAGCTTCACAGGAATCCAAGTTTTTCTCACTTTAATAGCTATACCTGCCCCCAAAGTAATACCATAATAGTATTTATTATAGTCTACTTCATTAGCATAATCATAGTGGCTCTCTAATTTATTCTTACACGCAAATTGTAGACCATGAAAAAATCCCACTTCCAACAATGGAGCTACTTTGTCAAGTGTAAAACGATTCTCATAAGTATAGTAATTTATAAAAGATAACGTAGAAAAATCCATTTGTTCTGAGCCTTCTTCATGTGAAGATATAGAGATTCCGGAAAACTCCAATCCAACATGAATTAAATTTCGATCTGTATATTTACTCATACTTCTGGAAAAAGCAACTCCTATTCCAGGCGCAAAGCTATTCCTATCAACGAAGTTATTAAAACCCACCTTACAATAATTCCCTATTATATAAGGAGTTAAAAAGCAACGGGAAGCCACCTTCTTTTCCTCATAATTAGTGCAAACAGATTCATTACAAATAATATCATGATATTTCTGAAACAATGCTATCCATTGATCTCTATCTGAATCTATTTTATTTATGCTTTCCTGTAATTGAGGATAATCCGAAAACAAATAATTCAATTTAGCTTTATTCTGTCGCCTTATGATGTCTCTATTGTCAGATTTAGAAGGATCAGACAACTCCATCATTATTCCGGAAGCCTCTTTTACAATATATGCAGCATAACCCTTGGGAAAATCCGTACATTTTTTTACATCCAAATAATAAAGATCTATTATACCAGAAAGAAGCGACTGAACAAAAACACGTTGCTTTATTTTGAATAGTTTTATATCTTCAGAGACAAAGAGAAGCCCTGATTCATAACCATAAGCAGTAATCTGTTCCGGAGAATAAACTTTATATTCTACCTCTCCCTGCTGACGATAAAAGCATTCTTTCCAGTCTCCTGTACCATCACGATAACCCAATTCCCCATAAATAGTATCAGATTCGTTGGTCACAACATATCCTTTCATCCATTCTACGTTTGCAGAATAAGAGACACAAGAAAAAAAGATAAAAACAATAATAAAATACACTCTGTTTTTCATACCATTAGTTTTTTAAATACTATATACAAATGTAGTGGAAAATTTTACATCCATCGATAGAAGTATATATAAAATTTTAATTGCTTTATTCATCATATATTTCTTGAGAGTATCCAACTTATAGGGTTAAAATTTGGTTTTACCTCGTTTTTATGTACCTTTGCCGCATGACAAAGACTATTAAATCGGATTTGGTGTTGTAAACAATCTGTGTTTCACGTACAGATTGTCCTTTCGTATGCTCTCGGATCATTCTTTTCGGGAGTGATTTTTATACCCTTATAGTTTCAATTTTTAATCTGCATACAATGGCGAAAGCTTTGTGATGCTTCGCTGTGTATGCAAAATACATTAAGACAATGAGTAACGAAAATAAAACCATTCACGATTTCGAACTAAAGTTAATCTGCGACTTTTTTTCCAATATGGAACGGCAAGGGCCCGGAAGCCCCGAAGTAACCCTAAAAGCATTAAGCTTCATAGACGGTCTCACCGACAAATCCCTCATCGCCGATATCGGGTGCGGCACAGGCGGTCAGACAATGGTATTGGCTCGGCAGTTACAGGGACAGATCACCGGACTCGATTTATTTCCCGACTTTATCGATATATTCAACCGTAATGCCAAACACCTCGGTTTGCAAAATAGAGTGAAAGGCATTGTCGGTTCAATGGATAACCTTCCATTTCAGAGCGAGGAATTAGACTTGATCTGGTCGGAAGGAGCCATCTATAATATCGGGTTCGAACGGGGACTGAATGAGTGGCGCAAGTATTTGAAGAAAGGAGGATATATTGCCGTTTCCGAAAGTTCGTGGTTTACCGACGAACGTCCTGCGGAAATCAATGACTTCTGGGTGGATGCGTATCCGGAAATAGATACAATTCCCAATCAAGTGGCCAAGATACACAAAGCAGGGTATCTTCCCGTCGCCACATTTATTCTACCTGCCACCTGCTGGACGGAACATTATCTTGCGCTAAAAATTCCAGCACAGAAGATTTTTCTCGAGAAATATGCAGGAAATAAAATTGCCGAAGAATTCAGTGCACTTCAATCCATTGAAGAAGAACTGTATCGTAAGTATAAAGATTTCTACGGTTATACATTCTTTATTGCAAAAAAGACAGGACTATAATTCCTCTCAAAGTTCGTAGACGGAAAAGGTAAGCATAAGGTAAATCGCTGATACGAACTTAAACAGTGCAGGTATTCTTCAAAAAAAGAAAATACCTGCACTTATCTATTCTTCTACGATCCACCGTTCTATGTTCCGTGTCTTTCCGCTAAAATTCACTCCTATCTTGAATAATTTACGGCTATCTGTCTGAAAAGGCTGTGTATAATGCTTTTCATTAATTTGTTGCAACGCTTCTTCGGAAGTTCCATCCAATTTGAATTCCATGACATAAATAAAATTATCGGTCTGGAGAACTAAGTCTATACGCCCCTCACAGGTACGATATTCCACTTTCGTGTAAAAGCCCATCAACTTGAAAACGATGAAAAGAACATTCTGATAGTGTAATTCCTGTTCACGGATAATCTCATAAGTAGTATCGGCAAAAAAGCTTTGCAGACGGCGAAAGAAAGAATCGTAATCACCGATACGTACCTCACGAACAAATTTCTGAATTTCAAACGGAGCTTCCACTTTAGTGGTCTTGGCATAATAAGGAAGCAGGAAACGCATGAATCCTTCCTCTACTTCGCGATTAGGAAATCCCAAGCGATAAATACCAAATTCTTTGTCGTATTCCTTAATAGTAAGATACCCGCTCTGATAGATAACCGGAATGGGATTAGTAGATTCCGAATCAATGCTATTCAGCACATCGGCATCCGTCTCTACATCTGCCATACGTTCCAAATTATAATGATGTCGTTTCAGAAGTTTCACCAAATAAGTAGGCGTACCTGTTTCAAACCAATAATTACTGAATTTATTATACTTAAACGTATTAAGCAAGCTGAACGGATTGTAAATACCAATTGTATCTTCCACAAAATGGTAGCCATCATAGCACTCTTCCAACTTAGCACAAGCCTGTTCGTAGGTCATTTTTTGGGCCACTGCCAATTCATGCAGTTCTGTTTCCAGATTCGCATGAATTTCCTCTTCGGATATTCCACACAAATCCACATAAGGCTCACGCATAGATATGTCATCCAGATTATTCAGATCACTGAATACGCTTATCTTACCAAATTTAGTGACTCCCGTCAGCATCGCAAATTTAATATACCCATCCTTACTTTTCAAAGCCCCATAAAAAGGCTTTAAGGCATTACGATAGTTTTCCTGCAATTCCGGATTACCAATAGCCTGCAACATAGGCTTGTCATATTCATCTACCAGAATCACGGTCCGTTGTCCGGTTTGCTCACAAGCGCGTTGAATGATACCGGCAAAACGCAAAGCAAGAGAAACCTCAGACGGGCGGCTTCCATATAATTCTTCCCAATGCGTCAAATGATCGTTCAATATCTGATTCAGACTTTCCGGAGTATCATACTTTCCAATATTAAGATCCAAGTGCAGTATAGGGTATTTTATCCAATCCTTTTCCAACTTATCGATCGCCAGTCCCTCAAATAATTCCTGCTTTCCTTGAAAGTAAGCTTCCAAAGTAGAGATGAGCAGGCTTTTACCGAAACGACGGGGACGATTCAAAAAGTAATAACAACCCGTTTTTGCCAATTGATAAACCAACGCTGTCTTATCAATATAAAAATAACCGTCTTTACGAATCTTCTCGAAACTCTGAATACCGATAGGATAAATTTTATTGCCCATATTCCTCTCCTTTTCTATAACAACAAAGGTACTTATTTTCTATTTACTTTCAATCTTTTCAAGAAAATGCTTTTCTCTTTCCACAATCAAAGAACCTGTATTACAAAATAGAAGTGTATACATTAATGTCCGGACAAAGTTCATCCAGCCTAAACAACGGTATCGCTAATGCATACTAATCTTTGAACCGTGTATCACGAAGCTCCCAAAAAGCGACGGCAGCCGCAGCAGCCACATTGAGCGAATCGACCCCATGCGACATAGGGATACGGACTACATAATCAGCTTCGGCAATCGTTTCAGGTGAGAGACCGTCACCCTCAGTACCCATCACGATAGCTAATTTGGACTCAGAAGCCAAAGCATGATTATCAATGGAAATAGAATGATCCGTGAGTGCCATGGCAGCCGTGCGGAACCCCAATTTACCCAAATCCCTAAGGGAACCGTCCAACCAAGTCCATGGAACAAGGAAAACTGCCCCCATCGATACCCTGACTGCACGACGATTCAATGGGTCACAAGAATTGCGTGTCAGCAATACAGCATCTATTCCGAGAGCGGCCGCCGAACGGAAAATAGCGCCAATGTTGGTAGCATCAACAACGCCATCGATCACGACGATGCGCCGGGCTTCCCAGCATACTTCTTCCATACTACGTATTGCGGGGCGACGCATAGCACAAAGAACACCACGTGTCAGAACGTAGCCGGTCAGTGTAGCAAGTAATTCCCTATTGCCCGTATAGACAGGCACATTTTCGCAACGTTTAATAATGTCGGAGGCATCACCGGTGATATGCTTATACTCACACAAAATGGCTAAGGGTTCATAACCGGCATCCAAAGCTCTAATGATGACCTTCGGGCTTTCCACGATAAAAATACCCTTGTCAGGCTCGATACGATTACGCAATTGAGCCTCGGTAAGAGTACAGAACATCTCAACTCCAGGATGAGATAAAGAAGATATTTCAATAATAGGCATATTCTTAAGTAAAAGTAATTATCCGGTAAATACGATTTTCACTATAAATGGTATTTGGTAGTTATCAGTAACGTATCGCACTCTACAGAAATTAGCCCTGTAAAAGCAAAAACCAGACTGTACCAGTGACAGATTTTGTCGTAATACATCTATTAAACTTTTTAAATCACAAAGATAAAGAAAAGAATGCTTTTATTATTTATTCAATATAAGTTCTATTACATATAAGTCCGTAATTTCGGATATGTATCGTACACCCCATCAATACAATTAACCATATTCAAATTATCAAAAGAAGATAGACAGTTAAAAAGAAAACCCATTATTAACATTCCAAATTAACAATAAAGATTGGCTATCTAAAAGTATATATCATTCCCCTACAAAACTGTATACTCCTATACGGCAGAAGTATACAGTTAACACAAGAAAAAGAACATACTTTTACAACGACCGAAGAATCACTCATATATCACTCTACAACAAGCGATTACACAAATAGCAAAGAAGCACAATCAACCTCATCGCCAACTCTCGAGAAATTTTATATTTGCTTTTTCAACAATTATGTACCTGTCAGGAATGATATTACAAAAGAGGAACAAAAACAAATTTCTTTCCTGTACCATTACATATAAAAGAAATAACAATAAATGTAATGTCATCCACCAATATATGTAGTGTCCCGCCACCTATATTGTTATCCACACAAAGCCTGACCTAGCGACCTGTTTAAATTTTCTCTTAAAAGTTTTTATCAGCTTATTTTGAGCAAAATCCAGGCAGCTTCTAAAGCTCTCTAATCACTTTCTAATCTCGTCTGAGTGTATTATAATCCCCTTCGGAATGCCTTCCGGAAGGAGAGTTTTACTTTTGCCCCAAAATTAAAAGTAAGAATGAAAAGGCTGATTATTATTTTATTGCTCTTATCCGTTTACGGATTTCTGCATGCACAGGAAACTACGGCTTTACAATTATCACTGAAAGATGCGGAAAAGATATTTCTGGAACGCAACCTGTCACTGATTGCCGAAAGATACAACATCGATATGGCTCAGGCGCAAGTAACGCAGGCACGATTATTCGAAAACCCCGTCATCTCATTGGAACAAAACGTGTACAATCGTCTGAACGGCAAATACTTCGATATGGGGAAAGAGGGGGAAGCCACTGCCGAAATAGAGCAGGTGATTAACCTGGCCGGACAACGCAACAAACGGGTACGGCTGGAAAGGGTAAACAAGGAGATAGCCGAATATCAGTTTGAAGAGGTATTGCGTACTTTGCGCAGCGAACTGAACCGGACTTTTGTAGAAATCTGCTTCTCCACCCGCTCCATCGGGATATACGACAAAGAGATAGAATCCCTCGGACTGCTGATGCAGGCAACTAAAGAGCAACAGAGCAAAGGAAACATCTCGCTGCTGGAGAGTTCACGATTGGAATCCTTACTGTTATCGCTCCGTAAAGAGAAGAACGAACTTGAAAACAATCTCGTCGGCCTGCACGGCGAATTGAACCTGCTGTTGAGCCTTCCTACGGGTCAAGAGGTAACATTACTGCTGGATGATGAGATTCTGAAGCAGGTGGATGCGGCAACGGTCTCTTTCACGGATATGAGCCGGATGCTTTCCATCCGTCCCGATCTGAAAATGGCTCATGCCAGCGTCGCAGCCGCTCAGGCAAACCTGAAACTACAACGGTCGCTGGCCGCACCGGAGTTCTCCATCAAAGGGATGTACGACCGGGCGGGTAACTTTATTGATAACTACTTCGCCATAGGAGCCAGCATCTCCGTACCCATCTTCAACCGTAATCAGGGAAACATCAAATCGGCCAAACTCGACATACAACAAAATGGCAAGGAAGAGGAATACGCCATAGAGAAAGCACGTATGGAGCTGCATGCCGCCTATATCCGATTGCAGAAAGCAGCGGAACTGTACCGCTCGTCCAACGATGAACTGGAACATAACTTCGGCCGTCTCATCGAAGGGGTGAACGAGAACTTCCGGAAAAGGAACATCAGCATGCTCGAATTCATCGACTATTACCAAAGTTACAAAGAAACCTGCCTGCAACTGAACGAACTGAAAAAAGAGGTATTCCTCGCTATGGAGAATTTAAACACAATTGTCGGACAAACCGTATTTAACTATTAAACTCAATATGAATCGCATTCTACTACCCGCCTGCCTCTGCGCTGCGCTATTAAGTGCTTGTGGCGGACAAACAGAAGCTCCCCAAGAAACAACCCGGGAACTTTTTCTTACAGACAGTTTACAAAACGTAGTATCGGTGGACACCGTACACATACATGAAGTGGCCGATGAGTTGACGCTTAACGGCAGGGTCACTTTCAATCAGGAACAAGTGGCACGCGTATTCCCCATCTTCGGGGGAACGGTGACCGAGGTTTCTGCCGAAATCGGCGACCATGTACGCAAAGGCGATATACTTGCCGTCATCCGGAGCGGTGAGGTAGCCGATTATGAGAAACAGAAAAAAGAAGCCGAACAACAGCTCATCATCGCCCGGCGCAACCTGCAATCCGTGCAGGATATGTTCGCATCCGGCATGGCATCGGAACGCGATGTGCTGCAAGCACGCCAGGAACTGAGCAATGCCGAAGCGGAAGAGAAGAGAATCACGGAAATATTCTCCATCTACCACCTTGCCGGCAAATCCCTTTATATAGTGAAAGCGCCGGTATCGGGTTTCATCATCGAAAAGAATATCAATAAGGAGATGCAGATACGTTCCGACCAGAACGATGAGATGTTCGTCATCTCCGGACTGGAAAACGTGTGGGTGATGGCGGATGTATACGAAAGCAACATCAGTAAGGTGCACGAGAACGCTCCGGTACGGATTACCACCCTCGCCTACCCCGGCAAGGAGTTCACCGGAAAGATAGACAAGGTGTACAACATGCTGAACGACGAAAGTAAAACGATGAACGTGCGTGTGAAGCTCACCAACGAAAACTACCTGCTGAAACCGGGCATGTTCACCAACGTATCCGTAATCAGCAGATCGTCCGACAAGCAACTGCCCCGCATCGACTCGCACGCCCTCGTGTTTGAAAACGGAAAGAACTTTGTAGTGACGGTGGATGCCGACGGCAAACTCGCCGTAAAAGAGGTGGAAGTATACCGGCAACTGAGCAAGGAGTGTTATCTCTCATCGGGGGTACAGGAAGGAGACCGGATTCTGAACAAAAACGTATTGTTAGTGTATAACGCACTGAATGCAGATTAAAGGGAGGAACAGACGATGCACAAGTTTATCGATAACATTGTAGCCTTCTCACTGAAGAACAAGTTTTTTATCTTTTTCTGTACCACGATAGCCGTTATCGCCGGAATCGTGTCCTTTAAGCATACACCGATCGACGCCTTTCCGGATGTGACGAACACGAAGGTCACCATCATCACCCAATGGCCGGGACGAAGCGCCGAAGAGGTGGAGAAGTTCATCACCATCCCTATCGAGATAGCCATGAATCCGGTACAGAAGAAAACGGATATCCGCTCTACCACCCTCTTCGGGCTATCGGTGATCAATGTGATGTTTGAAGATCAAGTGGACGACTTCACCGCCCGCCAGCAAGTATACAACCTGCTGAACGACGCCGACCTGCCGGAAGGGATCACACCGGAGGTACAGCCCCTCTATGGTCCTACGGGAGAGATATTCCGCTACACCCTGCGCAGTGACAAACGGAGCGTGCGCGAACTGAAAACCATTCAGGACTGGGTGATCGAACGTAACCTCCGTGCAGTATCGGGCGTAGCGGATATTGTCAGCTTCGGCGGAGAGGTGAAGACTTTTGAGGTTAGTGTCAACCCGCACCAACTGATCAATTATGGCATCACCGCGCTGGAACTGTACAACGCCATTGCCAACAGTAATATCAACGTGGGCGGCGACGTTATCACGAAAAGCTCGCAGGCATATGTGGTACGGGGTATCGGCCTCATCAACGACCTGGAGGAACTGCGGAACATCGTAGTGAAAAACATCAACGGTACGCCCGTACTGGTACGCCACCTGGCAGATGTGCACGAATCGTGCCTGCCACGCTTGGGACAAGTGGGAAGAATGGACGAAGACGATGTAGTGCAAGGCATCGTCGTGATGCGAAAGGGAGAAAATCCCGGAGAGGTGATCGACGCCCTAAAGACTAAAATAGAGGATATAAACAAGAACATACTGCCCAAAGATGTGGAAATCGTTCCGTTCTATGACCGCGAAAATCTCGTAAACCTTGCCGTGCGCACGGTTACCCATAACTTGATTGAAGGGATTCTGTTAGTGACTTTCATCGTACTGATATTCATGGCCGACTGGCGTACCACGGTGGTAGTGGCGGTAGTCATTCCGTTAGCACTGCTTTTCGCCTTCATCTGCCTGCGGGCCATGGGCATGTCGGCCAATCTCCTATCCATGGGCGCCATCGACTTCGGTATTATCATAGACGGTGCTGTGGTGATGGTGGAAGGGGTGTTCGTGGCGCTCGACAAAAAAGCGCGGGAAGTGGGCATGCCTGCCTTCAACCGCATGTCGAAGATGGGACTCATCCGCCACACGGCCAAAGACAAGGCCAAAGCGGTGTTCTTCTCCAAACTGATCATCATCACGGCGCTTATCCCTATCTTCTCTTTCCAGAAAGTAGAGGGTAAGATGTTCTCACCGTTGGCCTATACGCTCGGTTTCGCTTTGTTGGGCGCACTGCTGTTTACGCTGACGCTGGTACCCGTAATGTCGTCCATGCTGCTGAAAAAGAATGTACGCGAAAAGAATAATTTCTTTGTCCGTTTCATCAACGAAAAGGCAAGTGCCCTCTTCGACAAATGCTATGCACATCGCAAGCTATCCATCGGGCTGGCGAGCATCGCCGCCATCGTGGGATTGTGGATGTTCACCCTGCTGGGCACGGAGTTCCTGCCGCAACTGAACGAAGGTTCCATCTACATCCGTGCCACCCTGCCGCAAAGCATCTCGCTGGATGAATCGGTACAGCTCGCCAATCAGATGCGGCGCAAGTTAGCGGCATACCCCGAAGTGCGGCAAGTGCTCTCACAAACCGGACGCCCCAATGACGGCACGGATGCCACAGGATTCTACAACATCGAATTCCACGTAGATATCTACCCGGAAAAGGACTGGGAAAGCAAACTCAGCAAGCTGCAACTGATAGACAAAATGCAGGACGACCTTTCGCTATATCCCGGCATCGACTTTAACTTCTCCCAGCCCATCACGGACAATGTGGAGGAAGCGGCTTCGGGCGTGAAAGGCTCCATCGCCGTGAAAGTATTCGGAAAAGACCTGTATAAATCGGAAAAGATTGCGGTACAGATAGACAAGATACTCTCCACCGTGCAGGGTATCGAAGACCTCGGAGTTATCCGCAACATCGGTCAGCCGGAACTACGCATCGAACTGAACGAACAGAGTCTGGCACGCTATGGGGTAGCCAAAGAGGATGTACAGTCCATCATCGAAATGGCTATCGGAGGAAAATCGGCATCACTGCTTTACGAAGACGAGCGGAAGTTCAACATCATGGTACGCTATAAACCGGAATACCGGCAGAACGAAGAGGAAATAGGCAAGATTCTGGTACCCACCATGAACGGGACAATGATCCCCATCAAGGAACTGGCGGAGATAAAAACCATCACAGGCCCCCTGCTGATATTCCGCGATAACCACACCCGCTTCTGCGCCGTGAAATTCTCCGTACGCGGTCGGGACATGGGTACTGCCGTGGCCGAAGCGCAAAAGAAGGTCAATACTTCCGTACACCTGCCCGAAGGATACACGCTAAAGTGGACGGGAGACTTCGAGAATCAGCAACGTGCCACCAAACGTCTTTCGCAAGTCGTTCCGGTAAGTATCGCTATCATCTTTATCATCCTGTTCGTACTGTTCTCCAATGCACGGGATGCAGGGTTGGTATTACTGAATGTACCCTTTGCAGCCGTCGGCGGTATTATTGCGCTGCTCATCACCCACTTCAACTTCTCCATATCGGCAGGTATCGGGTTCATCGCCCTGTTCGGTATCTGTATTCAGAACGGTGTGATTATGATTTCGGACATCAAGCACAACATACAGGCACGGTTGCCATTGCCGGAAGCCATAAAGACAAGCATGCGTTCGCGCATCCGCCCCGTAGTGATGACGGCAGCCATGGCAGCCACCGGCCTGATGCCGGCAGCCATGAGTCACGGCATCGGTTCGGAATCGCAACGCCCGTTGGCAATCGTCATTATCGGCGGATTGATAGGCGCTACTTTCTTTGCCCTGTTCATCTTCCCGCTGATTGTGGAGATGGTTTACAAGAAGATGCTGTATGACAAGGAAGGAAATCTGAACCAGAGAAAACTATAAATAAGATATTCACCACAGAAGGGCACAGAGAGTTTTTCTTTTCGAGCCTTGCAAGTAACCATAATGGTGTGTTGGTACAAATAAAACAAATACAAGCCTTAAACTTAAGAAACTCTATGGCATTCTGTGGTGAATTCTCGTATATTTGTACGGTACTTTAAAAACGTCGTTCCAGTTATGGCAAAGATATTATTGGTAGAAGATGAAAGGAACATAGCCTCGTTCATCGAACGCGGACTGCATGAATTCGGTCATACGGTAAGCGTAACCCACGACGGCACCACCGCTTGGGAACTGTTGCAGCACGAAGCATTCGACCTGTTAGTGCTGGACATCATCATGCCCGGAATAAACGGTCTGGACTTATGCAGGCAATACCGGCAGAAGGAAGGATATCAGACACCTGTCATCATGCTCACCGCACTCGGCACTACCGAAGATATAGTGAAAGGGCTGGATGCCGGAGCGGATGACTATCTGGTAAAACCTTTCAGCTTTCAGGAACTCGAAGCCCGCATCAAAGCGCTGCTCCGCCGGGGCAGGGAAACACCGGCATTGCAACTGACCTGCAATGACCTCGTGCTGGACTGCAACACCCGCCGCGCCCAACGCGGAGAGATCAGCATCGACCTTACCGTAAAGGAATATCGCCTGCTGGAATACTTCATGACCCATCAAGGCGTTGTCCTTTCCCGTCTCACCTTGCTAAAAGACGTGTGGGACAAGAACTTCGATACCAACACCAACGTGGTAGATGTCTACGTGAACTATCTGAGAAACAAGATAGACAAGGATTTCGACACGAAACTCATTCACACTGTTGTGGGAATGGGCTATATCATGGGTATCCAGTAACAGATAAAAAGAAAAAGCACAGCGTATGAAGATAGGTTCCAGAATAGCGTTGTTTTATACCATCATCACCGTAGGGGCAATCGCTGCGGTGGTCATGGTATTCTACTTTTTCACCTCCCGCTACATCAACCATCTTTACGACTCTTACCTGATAGAAAAAGCCTATCTGACCGCTCAGAAGCATTGGGAAAAAGATGAGGTGGATGAATACAGCTACCGCGAAATCCAACAGAAATATGACGAACTGCTGCCACAGGCACAAGAGATATTGCTGAATACAGACAGTGCGTCGGCAGCCGTGAACGACACGCTGAACAAATATCTCGACAGCAACCAGCAGGCACGCCTGTTCAAAGACTTTCCGGTTCCGTTCGTCTACGGCAATCTGAGGGGTGCCGCCCTCCACTATCCCGACAATGAAGGCGACTTCATCGTACTGGTCATGGCAAGCAATAATTACGGACGCGACATTCAGAAACACATCCTCCTGCTCGCCCTGTTCCTGCTGCTGATGAGTTGCGGACTCATCTATCTCATCGGAAGAATCTATGCCAACCGCATTCTGCATCCCCTGAAACACATGCTCAAAGAGTTGAAGCGCATCCGTGGAAACAACCTGAACATACGGATGAAAACGTTCGGCAACAAGGATGAACTGGACGACCTCATCCGCACGCTGAACGGGATGCTGGACAGAATCGACACCGCTTTCCAAGCGGAAAAATCTTTCATCAGCAATGCTTCGCACGAACTGAACAACCCGCTCACCGCCATTCAGGGCGAGTGCGAAATCACCCTGCTCAAAGAGCGTTCCCCCCAAGAGTATATCGATTCGCTCCAACGTATCTCTACCGAAAGCAAGCGCATCACCCAACTGATAAAGCACCTGCTTTTCCTCTCCCGCCAAGAAGAAGACATCCTGCAAAACGCAAGGGAAGAGATGGACCTTGTGGTGCTTTTACGCGACTTATGCCTACAATACCCCCAAGTGATGTTCCATACCGATGTGCCGGAAGGCCATGCTCTCGTTACGGCCAATTTCTATCTGCTGCGCATAGCCTTCCAAAATGTAATCGATAATGCCCGGAAGTACTCCAAAGGGCAGGTAGATGTCAGTTTAAGCATTCGTGAAAACGCGCCCGTCATAGAAGTGAAAGATTATGGAATCGGTATTCCGGAAGAAGAGATACAACACATTTTCCACTCTTTCTACCGGGCAAGCAACACGCGCGAGTATGCGGGACAAGGTATCGGCCTCAGCCTGTCTATGAAAATCGTATCGGTATACGGCGGCAAGATAGCGATAGAATCGCAGGTAGAAAGCTATACGAAAGTCACTATGACCTTTACCCCTGCCGGTGAGCTGGAATAGAATCAGAGTTGAGAGGTCTGCCCTACCGCACTGTATGCTTCCTGCACTACTTCCTGCGGGTATCCGCAGATTTCCAGAATGCGAATGGCATTACGTTCCGTAACCGGACCGGGTTTCAGTTTATAATCAAAAGACAAAACTCCGTTTTCCACATTCTCGCAGAAGTGATACAGGTCGTATTCATCTTTCAGCAAAGATGCCAGTTCGATGTCATGGGTAGATACGAATACGATGTTCCTTTGCCGTATCAATGCCGAAAGCACCGCTTTGGCAATGGCAATGCGCTCTACGGTATTCGTTCCCTTGAACAACTCATCCAGCAAAAAGAGATGATTCCCTTCCCTGCTCAAATCAATCATCTCCTTAATCGTCTGCACCTCTTGCAAGAAAAAACTCTTTCCTTCCAGCAAACTATCCTCCATATGAATGGCGGAAGCAAGCCGCATACCCGAAGGGTAACGGAAACTGCGCGCAAAACAGGTGTTCAACGCCTCGGCAGCAAGCTGGCAAACTCCTATCGAACGGATGAAGCTCGTCTTTCCCGACATATTGGAACCGGTGATCAACACAGACTTGCCATGAAGGGTAACCGTATTGGAAACACAATGGCCGATAAGCGGATGATAGATATCCGCCACATGAAAAGATTCACCCTCACGGCAACGTCCGGGCAGTGAGTGATAGGGCAATGACTCCCGAAACATCGATACGGAACACAACACATCGACCAACCCGAAGAAACGGAACACCTGTTCTATCTTCTGCTGCTTACCCTGTAAAAGAAAAAAAGCACGGGAGGTAGAAATCGCTTCCAGCAAAAAGAACATATTCAGCAGTTCCGTAAAGAAATAGGCAATAAGAACCAGATCATTTTCCAGACGAATACCCATACGAAAAGAAGCCAGCCGCTTCCTCAAAGAGATTAAATCGGCCAAAACGCCGGTAATCTCTTTATCGACCGAAAGGCAGAGCGGGCGCTTGGCCAGTTTTTCCGATTGCTTCAACAGGTTCAATAATTGCGGAACGGAGAAAAGATATGCCTGCATCTCTGTCTTTTTGCGATAATGCAAGATAAGATTCACCAGCAAGCCTACTAACATCAGCCAAAGAAACCAGACGGAAGAAGTGACGTACAACAACCCCAAAGAAAGCACAGGGACAAATTGCAAGACCCTCAACAACCGATAAAAAGAACGGGAACTGACCGGATGATCTGCCGATAACAAGGAAGCTATCGAACAGGCGTCCGAATGATTCAACTTTTTTAATTCCTTCTGAATGTCACTGCGCAATGTCGTATCGGAAGAAAGCGTATGCAATATGTCCTCATGAACGGCTATTGCCGACGGACGATTGTAATGCAATACATCATACAGGTACTGTCTGCCCACACAAGAAGAAGTGTAATCGGCAGACAGAAAAACGTCGTCCATATTCAAATCATCCCAGGTTCGTTCGGACACCAAACCGTCCGTATCCGCCTTTACCCTATGCTCATGATAAAGTGCGATGTCTGATAGTGTTTCTCCCATTTCACAAATATAACAAGAACTTGCTGAATTACAGCAAAATCAGGAGAAATAAAACGAGTCCCCTCATCAAGGGAAGATGCCAGGCCTTTGAGAAGAGTGGAAGGAGAAGTAAAGGGAGAAGACGCAGATTGACGTATTCAATAAAAGAAAAGCATCCGGAAATATTTCTCCGGATGCCCTTTTACTATGCGTACATAGCGTTACCGCTTTTTGTCAGATTAATATCTGTCACGACCGCCACCGTAACCACCGCCACGGTTACCGCCACCGTAGCCACCACCACGATTACCACCACCGCCGTAGCTACGACGAGGAGCAGATTCTTCTTTAGGGCGAGCTACAGATACAGCAAGTTTTCTGCCATCTACTTCTGCTTCGTTCAATGCTGCAATCGCCTTATCACCGGCTTCTTCATCTGCCATCTCTACGAAACCATAACCTTTGGAACGGCCTGTCTCTCTGTCAGAAATAACTCTTGCTGAGGCTACTTCTCCATACTCTGCAAACAACTCTGTTAAATCGGAATCGCTAATGTTATAGCTCAATCCTGCAATAAAAATGTTCATCGAAAAAAAATAATTAATTCTTAAATAATAAAATGATTTTGTTAGAGAAGTCTTATTAAGGAGATAAATAACTCTGCAATAACATTGAAAAGGAACCGTATCTTACTTATCAGAAATCTTTAAAACGTGGTAAATATAGGCATTAAGTGGGGATTGAGAAAAGAAATCGACAAATTCTTTAAAAATAAATGCAAAAAAAACAGAAAAGGGTGACAAACGGATTTCAAAAGATGACAAACAGACTTCAAAAACAGAAAACAAGACCAGTCATGTATATCCATTCCCATTTTCGAAGGACAGTATTATATTGATAAGAGGCGCCGGCCTTTAACAAAAACCTGTCGGACAATTGATAAGCGACTCCGGCACTTGTTCCCCTCGTATAGAGGGAACGTGGGGTACGGTATCTGTCGGACAGATAGTTAGTAGACATATAAAGTGAAAACTTATTCGTCAACCGGTAACGAGCCTCTACATCCGAGCGAACCGTAGTAGAAGAGTAAGTTTCTACCGGTAATATTCCTGAAAAGAAGTAGTTCCCCCTTATTGTCAACCGCTTCAAGGGTTGCCAGAAAGAATAACTCCGGAGATTGTTCTTTTCCGGAAAAGGGACCGGGGGCATACTAGGTAAAGAAATTCCGGGATAATGACGGAGAAGATGCGCATGCCCGGAAGGAAGCAATTTGAAACCGGGTAATTCAAAAGCAGAAACAGGATGATTGATAATCCCCGGCTTTCGCTCGCCGGGGATTGAAATCAAATCATCCAGATGGAGTCCCTCGAACGGAACTTCCTGTGCCGCCGCCGGGGCGAAACAGAATAAACATAGAATAGTATAAATGAAAAAATCCCTCATACGGCGTCTGGCTTTGTTTATTAGACGCTCGTATAAGGGAAATGCTGTTATGGGTGTCAATTAAAAATTGAAAAAATAGATTAAATACCTATGAATGAAAAAACGATTCATTTTAGGATAAAATACGGTTACCCCCAGTATTGAACATCGTATATTCCAGTATTAAGTATCGTATATTCCAGTACGGAACACAGCCCGTTTCAATGATTCAGACTCCGTCGTCTACGGCTACGCCGTCTCTGCAACTTATTACGCTGATAACGCTGCACACGTTTATAAATCATCCAGCCGCTCATTACGCCGACCACCACAAAAATAAGTATCGTGATCCCCACACCGAGATTATCCCCTTTGATACGTGACCATATCTCGAGTACGTCTTTCGTCTTATCACCAAAATCACGAATCATGGCACAACGTTCCACCACACTACGGTCCGGATATTGGATACGGTTTATCTGAATACTATCGGCATCCGGCCCGAAAAAGTAACTGAGATCGGAATAATAAGTCAAGGTCGTATCGATTTTCTCCTCCATTATTTCGGGAGAAGCAATAGCACTTACATATCCGCAGGCATCCATATTGCGAATAGCAATATCAGGTCGACACATGAAATTGATAAAATAACTGGCTGCTTGCGGATTACGTGCATATTTCGGAATCACCCAACCGTCATACCATATATTACTGCCCTCTTCGGGCACTACATAATCGAGGTCTACTCCCACTGCATCGGCTTCTTCGATAGCCCACATGGCATCTCCGCTCCAGGTCATATTTATCCAAGCCTTGTTTTTAGTCATCATCTCTTTACCAAAATCTGCTTCCCAGCCGGCAATGTTCGGTTTCATCGCTTTCAGATATTTCTCCACAATAGCCATTGCCTGAGGAGAATAATCGTTCATCAACTGCTCTACGGTCACCTTTCCTTCGGCCAGTTCTTTGGCATGAGAGTAGATGATCGCTGTCCCGTATGCATCGCGATAGGCATCTTTCATCAGTATTTTACCGGCAAACTTCTTATCCCAAAGGCATCCCCAGGTATCTACATCCTGCTCCGTCACGAAAGCCTTATTATAAAGGATTCCTGCCGTCCCCCACATGTAGCACACAGCATAATGATTGGCAGGGCGTCCCGGCTGACTCAGTTTATTAATCTGCTCACGGATATAAGGCGCCACATTATTCATATAATCGGGCGAATGGGCAAAAACAGTATCGATGGGCAACAACAAATCCTTTTTCAGCATACGTTCGATAATGTATTCCGAAGGACAAACCACATCAAAATCCTCATGTCCCTTTTCAATCTTGGTAAGCATGATTTCGTTGATATCGAATGTCTGATAGACAATACGGATATCTTCTCCGGTCTGTTCCTTGTAATAAACCTGAAAATCTTCCAAAACACCCTCACCGATATAATCAGCCCAATTGTATATCTTCAGTACATTCTTGCGAGGCTCCCCGGTATTGTAACAACTGGCAAAAAGAATTCCTAAAATGAGTATAGATAGAATTTTTCTCATAACATTAATAATTATTTAATGTGCCAATATGCCAATGTGCCAATTTCCATGCGGCATGATTATTCCTTCAAATTACATCCAATTGCAGCGCAGCCAATTGGCATATTGGCACATTGGCATATTGGCACATTGGCACATTATTACATTATTTTTTGCTTGAACGATGATTGATGACAATGAGTAAAGCCAACACCACTACAAAAATGATAGTGGAAAGAGGGCGCAACTCCGGTGTCAATCCGCCCTTTCGGGCATCGGCATAAATATAGGTGGAAAGAGTTTCCAGCCCCTCATTGCCGATGGTAAATACTGTTACTGCAAAATCATCGATGGAAAGTGTCAGCGCCAGCATGAAGCCACTGATCATCCCCGGACGGATTTCCGGAAAAATCACCTTGCGCAAAGCCTGCATGGGAGTAGCCCCTAAATCGAGCGCTGCCTCATATAAATTCGGATTCATCTGCTTAAGACGCGGAAGCACACTGAGCACCACGTAAGGCGTACAAAATGTGATGTGTGCCAACACCACCGTAGTGTATCCTTGAGAGATACCCAAAGAAACAAACAGCAGAAACAATGAAATACCGGTAATGATATCACCATTCAAAATGGGAATGCTGTTTACGAAACCAATGGTCTTACGGGCACGGTTCTTCAAGTTAAAAATGCCGATAGCAGTAATGCTTCCCAACAAAGTAGATGCAGTGGCGGCAATCAGAGCGATAGTCACCGTATTTATCAATGCATTCATCAACGAATGATGCGTTCCTGTGGTAAACAACGAAGAATAGAGTTTAGTTGAGAAACCTGTCCAGTTTCCCAATACTTTGGCTTCGGTAAACGAATAAATCACAATAATCACGATGGGCGAATAGAGCAACAACAGCAATATCCACAAATAGGCCTGGGCAAAAATCCTCTTTACCATAATCCTCCTCCTTCGTTAGAATGATCCTTATCGTCGGTACTGAACAGTGAAGTGGCCGCAATCAGCAACAACATGATGAGCGATAAGGCCGCACCGTAATTCCACATGCTATTATTGATATTCTCCTGAATGGTGGTACCGAAAAGCTTGATATTGTTCATGGTCAGCAACTCGGCAATGGCAAAAGTAGAGATGGTAGGCATAAACACCATCATGATACCACTCATCACTCCCGGCATCGACAAGGGCAATACCGCTTTCAAGAACACCTGTACCGGATTGGCCCCCAAATCTTGTGCTGCCTCTATATAACTGTGATCCATCTTCTGCAGTGTATTGTAGATGGGATAGATCATAAAAGGAATAAAGTTGTATACCATACCGAATATCAACGCCCCTTCTCCCAACGGCATTCGGAAAAAATCGAAAAGGGCAACGGTGGCTAACGTACGTACCAGAATATTGACCCACATGGGCAGGATAAACAGCACTACCAATGTCTTAGAACGGTTCAGTTTCGCATTGCTCAATATCCACGCAGCGGGATATCCTAACAGGATACATACAAGCGTCGTAATAATCGCTATTCCGATAGAATATACAAAGGTATTGATTGCTTCATGATGAGTAAAGAACTTCTCAAAGTTCTCCAAAGTAAGATGTCCGTTGTCATCTGTAAATGCATAAACCACAATAAGAAGCAACGGAATGACGACAAATATCGCCGAAAAGATAATGTAAGGAAGAGTCCAACTCTTACGTGATGAAAAAAAGACTGATAACTTATTCACCTCTGAAATTCATTTTTATTTTTTAATTACCCGGATCGCATCGGGAGGAATAGTAATACCTACGCGGTCGCCATCGTCCCAAACATCATTCGTATCCACAAACACATTCTCGTCCCAATCCGACCATACAGTCAGATGATAATGGTCACCTTTATAAAGGATGAATTTCACTTCACCGGTCAGTGTACCGTCTTCTTCGTTATCCTGAAGGATAATCTTATCGAAGCCTACCTCTACCCGAACTTCGGCACCGGCCGCGATATCCGTCACAGGTGCACATTCGAAGTTACATCCCAAAAACTCCACATGAGTCTCATCCGTCAGTTTGCCTTCGAAAGTATTGCACACGCGCTCTTTCTTCATTATATGAATATCAAAGGGTTTCACAAGCAATCCTACCTCGGCTCCCACCTCAAAGTGATGATAATCCTGCACCAAAAACTCGTAACCACTACAAAGCACCGTCATTTCATAGTGCACCCCTTTGAATACGGAAGATTGCACTACTCCTGTCAGTTGTGCCATATCGGATACAGGAAAAATATACAGGTCTTCGGGACGAATCACCACATCTACCGGCATGTTTTCACCAAAACCTTCGTCCACACATTCGAACTCCGTACCGCAAAAACGTACCAGCTTGTCTTTGATCATGGTACCGTTCAGTATATTACTCTCACCGATAAAATCGGCAACAAACGAATTGATAGGCTCATTGTATATATCGATCGGCGTACCTATCTGCTGAATCCGTCCCTCGCTCATCACCACAATGGTATCACTCAACGTCAAAGCCTCTTCCTGATCGTGAGTCACATATACAAATGTAATGCCCAAACTCTTGTGCATCTCTTTCAGCTCCATCTGCATATCTTTACGCATTTTGAGATCGAGCGCAGCCAACGGTTCGTCGAGCAGCAAAACTTCAGGCTCATTGACAATGGCACGGGCAATGGCTACCCGTTGCTGTTGTCCGCCGGAGAGAGAATCGACATCACGGTATTCATAATCCGTCATGCCTACCATCTTCAAGGCAGCCTTCACTTTCTTTTCAATGACCGGCTTCGGTGTCTTTTTCAGCTTCAAACCGAAAGCGATATTATCATACACATTCAGATGCGGAAAAAGAGCGTATTTCTGAAAAACCGTGTTCACCGGACGCTTATGGGGCGGTGTTTGTGTTATTTCCTTTCCCGATATTCTGATTTCACCTTCCGAAGCCGTCTGAAAGCCGGCAATAAGGCGTAACAACGTGGTCTTACCACAACCCGAAGGACCGAGAATCGTCACGAATTCTCCCTTCTTTACATTTAAGGTCACATTATCCAAAGCAGTCTTATCACCGAAAAACTTCGATACACTGTTTACTTCGATAATGTAATTGTTTTCTTGCATATTCATACTAATTTGGGGTGCAAAGGTACACATTTCTACGATTTCCTCCTACGTGTTAATCTAATATAACAGAGTTTTCCTCCGAAAGATTGAAAAATAATCTATCTTTGCATAAATATTTATTCACTAATTTTACGAAAGCATGAAAAAGTTAACTTATTTGTTCGTTGCTGCCGCCGCTTTAGGTATGGTGGCTTGCGGCGGAAACAAACCAGGCTATGTCATTACCGGTACAGTAGAGGGAGCAGCCGACGGTGACACTGTATTTTTACAGGAAGTAGTAGGCAGACAACTCAGCAAACTGGATACTGCCATTATAAAGAACGGTACATTTACATTCGAAGGCGTGCAGGACTCTGCCGTAAACCGCTATGTAACATCCGGCACAGGAAATGAAGCAATGCTTATGGACTTCTTCCTTGAAAACGGAAAAATCAATATCGCTCTGACTAAAAACAATGATTCGGCAACCGGTACAGCCAACAACGACGCCTACCAGGAAATACGCAACAAGATCAACGCGCTCAATCAGAAAGCACAACCCATTTACGAATCCATGGGAAATGCCGACATGACCGAAGAACAGAGGGCTGAAAACATGAAAGCACTCGAAGGTCTTCAGAATGAATTGGGAGAAGTTTATAAAGAGGGAATCAAAAAAAACATCACCAATCCGGTAGGTATCCACTTGTTCAAGATGAACTATTACAGCATGGAAACAGCAGAAAATGATGCTTTATTGCAACAGATTCCGGCTCAATTCCAAAACGATGCTGCCATCGTAAAAATCAAAGAGATGGTTGAAAAGCAAAAGAAAACAGCCGTCGGACAGAAATTCATCGATTTCGAAATGCAGACTCCTGACGGAAAATCTGTTAAGTTGTCGGACTATGCAGGAAAAGGGAAAGTAGTTCTTGTAGACTTCTGGGCAAGCTGGTGCGGTCCTTGTCGTCGTGAAATGCCGAACTTAGTAGAAGCTTATGCAAAATACAAAGGTAAGAACTTCGAAATCGTAGGCGTATCACTCGATCAGAATGCCGACTCTTGGAAAGAAGCTATTAAAACACTGAAAATGACATGGCCGCAGATGTCCGATTTGAAATACTGGAACAGTGAAGGCGCACAGTTGTATGCCGTAAACAGTATTCCTCATACCATGTTGATTGACGGTGAAGGAACAATCATTGCCCGTGGTTTACACGGAGAAGAACTGCAAACAAAGATTGCCGAAGCACTGAAGAAATAAAAGTCGATTCTCAAGAGAATACACAAAAAAATCAGCCCTTGCAAATCAAACTGCAAGGGCTGTTTTTATGATGCTTTATCGGTATACCGATTGATTACACAAACCAACGTACATAACAGAAATCCTGACGGTGAGGCAGATCCGGATTCTTCGGGAACATACGGTAAGATACCTTGAAACTTCCTGCATTAGACAAGCTGTGTTTAGCCTGGAATGTATACAAATTCCCCTCTTTCTTGATGACACTGAACGGTTCTACAGAATAAACATGTTGTTTACCGTCAGCCGTTGTATAAGTAGTCACCAATTCAAGTCCTACTGCATCGTTCAAGCCCTTCTCATCGATAACATAAGTAATCGTATATTCTTTTCCGCTTTCAATGCTGCCTTTTACAAGTTCTTCTGTCTTCTCACAAGATACAACCTCAATTGAATCCCATTTCTCAACCACTTCTTCCTTCCATGCTGCAATCTCTTTTGCCTTGGCATTGTCATTGGCAGACAACATCTGGAAACGTTTGGCTTCTTTCGTGTAGAACTTGCTATAATAATCATCGAGCTGACGCTTCATCGTATAATGAGGTGCAATCTGCGCAATAGAATTCTTGATTGTCTTCACCCAGCCTTCAGAGAATCCTTTCTTGTTGCGTGCATAGAACAACGGTAGAATTTCCGTCTCAAGAATGCTGTAGATAGTAGCAGCATCCAGCTGATCCTGATGATCTTGATTCTGGTAAGTTCGCTTTTCTGTCAACGCCCATCCTGCACCTTCACGATAGCCTTCCAGCCACCATCCGTCAAGTACGGAGAAGTTAAGCACACCGTTCATCAATGCCTTCTCACCCGATGTACCGGATGCTTCGAGCGGGCGAGTCGGTGTATTCAGCCAGATATCAACACCGGATACCAGACGACGTGCCAACTGCATATCATAGTTTTCAAGGAAAATAATCTTACCCAAGAATTCCGGACGACGGGAGATCTCGATGATTCTCTTTATCAAGCCTTGTCCAGCACCATCATGCGGGTGAGCTTTTCCAGTGAAAAGGAATTGTACCGGATAATCGGGATTATTAACGATCTTAGCCAGACGCTCCAAATCGGTGAACAACAAATGAGCACGTTTGTATGTAGCAAAACGACGGCCGAAACCAATCAGCAACGCATTCGGATTGATCTTATCCATCAGAGACACAATACGTGAAGGATCACCCTGATTCTTCAACCATGTTTCACGGAACTGCTTGCGGATGTAGTCTACCAGCTTGTTCTTCATGGTCATACGGGTCTTCCAGATTTCTTCATCAGCCACATTATAGATAGCCTCCCAAATCTTCGGATTAGACTGATCATACAAGAAATTCTCATTGAAATACTTCGCATACAACTGCTTCCATTCCGTAGCACTCCATGTAGGGAAGTGGACACCATTGGTAACATAACCCACATGACTCTCTTCCGGGAAATAGCCTTTCCAGATAGAAGAGAACATTTCCTGAGAAACCTTTCCATGCAACCAACTCACACCATTTACTTCCTGAGAAGTATTGCAGGCAAACACAGACATGCAGAAACGTTCGCCCTTATCACCCGGGTTATTACGTCCGAGATCCATCAGATCGTCCCAACTAATACCCATCATAGCAGGATATCCTCCCATATACTTGCCGAAAAGGCCTTCGTCGAAATAGTCGTGTCCGGCAGGAACCGGAGTATGAACCGTATAAAGAGAAGAAGCGCGAACAAGCTCGATGGCCTGATCGAAAGTAAGACCGGTAGCCACATAGTCACAGATACGCTGAACATTGATCAGTGCAGCATGTCCTTCATTACAATGATAAATATCTTTCTTGATACCTAATGCTTTCAGAGTCAAGATACCACCGATACCCAACAGGATTTCCTGTTTCAGACGGTTTTCCCAATCACCACCGTACAGTTGGTGAGTAATAGGACGGTCGAACTCGCTATTCATTTCATTATCCGTATCCAGCAGATACAGAGAAATACGGCCTACATTCACACGCCATACATTAGCATGTACGAAGTAGTTCATATAAGGAACGTCCACTACCATCTGTTTGCCGTCTGCATCGAGCACACGGTCGATAGGCAATTGGCCGAAGTTTTGCGCTTCGTAGTTGGCAATCTGCTGTCCGTCCATAGACAATGACTGGGTAAAGTAGCCATAACGATAAAGGAACCCTACTGCACAAAGGTCCACGTTACTGTCAGAAGCTTCTTTCAGATAGTCGCCGGCAAGTACACCCAAACCTCCGGAATATATTTTAAGAACATTCGTTAAACCATACTCCATGCTGAAATAAGCCACAGAGGGACGAGTAGCGTCCGGTTTCACATCCATATAGTCTCTGAACTTAGTATAAACATCATTCATGCGCTTCAGGATAACTTTATCTTTTGATAAAGCTTCCAGCTTCTCATAACTCATACGTTCCAGAAGCAGCACAGGGTTCTGACCCACTTCTTTCCACAAAGCCGGATCCAAATCTCTGAATAATTCGGTTGCTTCATAGTTCCAGGCCCACCAAATGTTGCGTGCTATTTCAGACAACTTTTCCAATTCCGCCGGAACACGTGACTTTACAGTCACCTCTTTCCAGTTCGGAGTGTTCACATTACTAACTTTAACTTTCATAATGTTATCATTTACTTGTTTGATAAATAATTTAATTCAGCTGACGTTTCATTGCATTGCGTAAAGCAATATCATAAGCCTCATAATAATATTTAATAAAGTGTTTCCACAACGCCTTCTCTGCGATTTCGGCGGCATGTTTGCGGATTTCCTTCACTTCATTTTCTGTTTTTGCGGAGAATAGCGAGACTGTATCTTTGATACCATCGGCCACCTCGGAATAATTATAATCCGAACGGTGCAACACTTCCACCCCGCCATCAATACCATTCTGTTTTTTCAGGCTCTTCACCCAAAGACCGAAACCGGCAAGATCAGTAGTAATGGTAGGCACACGGAAAGCCACACTCTCCAAAGGCGTATATCCCCAAGGTTCATAATAAGACGGATAAACGCTAAGATCCTGTCCCAACAACAGATCATAATAATCCTTATTCAAGATTCCATCCCTGCCATTCAGATAACAAGGCACAAAAATCACTTTCACTTTATCTTCGGGATGATTGCTCATTCCAAGATATTTCAACATATCAAGCACCTGGTCATGCGTCATATTATGCAACCAATGCGTGATAAAAGGCACTTCCAACGGAGTATCGAACTTGTCTTTACTTTTCAGACGCGCCTGCAAATCTTCACGGGGATCGCCCACCCAGCCGGGAACATTGACAAAAGCCAATACGTCTCTCTTCAAGTTCTTATCCCGGCACAAACGGTTCAATGATTCCAGAAACACATCGATACCTTTGTTCTTAAATTCATAACGTCCACTGGTTCCGATAATTAACGTATCATCACCCAAATTTGTTCCCAATAATTTATTGGCAACATTCAGCATAACCGAACGGGCACGTTTACGTTTGCCGGTGAAAGTACTTCCTTTAGGAACGAAATCGTCCTCAAAACCATTCATCAATACCACATCGGCCGCTTTATCAAGCAACTCTTTACATTCGTTATTGGTTATTTCACTTACCGTCGTAAAACAGTCCACATAATGAGCTGTCTGCTTTTCGATGGAATGTTTGGACTGCATATTCAGCTCTCCGGCCATCTGATCACCGTTATAAGCAAACAGGTAATCATACAGAGGTTTGTTGTTTCCCGCAATGGAACGTCCGATAGACGTAGCATGGGTCGTAAAGATCGTCGCAATTTCCGGTACAGCCGTTTGCAGATAAAGCGCTCCTAATCCGGTCATCCATTCATGTGCCTGATAAACAGCTTTATCGTTCTCCGTCAGATTGTAGCGATAAAAACTTTCCACTACTTTACCGGCAGCATACGAAAACATCGATGCTTCATCATAGTCGCCATAAGCATGCAGCGAATCTACCTGAAAACGATTCCACATCTCTGTATATATTTCATTCTTTTCTGCAAAGAACGACTGAAAGTCTACTAATATCACAATGGGATTGCCCGGAATATTCCAACGTCCTACACGGACGGAAAGATTATCTTTTTCACAGGCATGTTCTTTCCATGCCGCACAAAGATTGTCGGACTCTATAAACAAAGGATTATCCTTACCTTGCCACACGTCCGGACCAATAAAGAACAATTTATCACGAAAAGCGGTCTGTAATGTGTTTGCCCTTGTGGACAGAACAGTGTAGATTCCTCCTACCTTATTACACACCTCCCAACTGGCTTCGAAGATATAATCGGGGGTTAATAAATCTTTTACCATATAATTGTTTAGAACTCTTTTTTATTAAGCGACTGCAAAAATACGCATTATTTATTGAAAAATAATGGTTTATGCAGAAAATATGAATTGACAGGAAGCCACAAACGTTTGCAATCCCCCTTCAGCAGGGCGTTTCATTCTATTCTTTGAATGGACATGCATCAAAAAAAAAATGATCATATGCTCTCGATAAAAAAGACTCCTGCAATACGATATTACAGGAGTCTTTCATATTTTTTTATATATCCGGCTTATGCCAAAGCACTACCAATCAAGAAAGTAGCAGCCAAAGCTACGATTGCATAAAGTTCCGGGAATACAGCAAGGATCAGTGTATTACTGAACACGTTGTGACCTTGACCGATAGCAGCGATACCATTGGCACAAACCTGTCCCTGGCGGATCGCTGAGAACAAAGCAACCAATCCCAAAGCAATACCTGCACCCAATACGGCAGAAGCCTGAATAGCTGTGATCTGAGGAGTCAGGATACCGAAAATCGTTTGGAACATAAAGTAGCCGGCGAAACCATACAAACCCTGTGTACCCGGAAGGGCTGTCAATACAAGGAAGTTACCAAATGCGCTATCATTCTTTTTCAATGCGCCGATGGCAGCGTTACCTGCAATCGTTACCCCGTATGCACTACCGATACCCGACAAACCAACCATTACCGCGATGCCAATGTAGGCAATAAACAAATTCATTTCCATAATTTTATTCTGTTTTTATTGTTTAATTTTAAATCTTTGTTTCTTTATTTCTTAAAAGGTTTATACTCTTTACCACCGCCTTCATATCCGGAATTCTTGAAGAATTCCACAAATGTCAGACGCATGGGGTGAACCATCGCACCGAGTACATTCATAAATATATTGATGGCATGGCCGATCACAAAGATCAGTACCATCACAATCGGTCCTAAAACAGCATTATCAGGACTCATTCCGGTTGCGAGACTATTGAATACTCCTGCCAAAATACCTCCTGAAAGCCCGAGAGCGAACAGACGGACATACGAAAGCACATCACCCAGCAAACCGGTAACCATGTTGTAGGAATCCCACAAACCGAGTCCGATATTCAGGAACACATTCTTTCCGGGAGTATTGAAAAGGAATATCATCACACCGGCAATACCGAGTATTACCAAATGCACCGTACCGCCCATCGGTAATATTTCCGGAAGCAAAGCCGAAACACCCATAGACAATAACAGGATAATCCATCCGATCGTTGCAACGGCATATTTAAAGCCAAACTGTATCGTTTGGTTCACCGCTTTCAGCACCATACCGAACATGATCTGTATCACTCCCAATATTAACGAGAGCTGGAACATATCGTTATTATCCATGAAGACCGCATGTTTCAACCTCTGTACAATCGGCCAATCCAGATCGTAGATATTTGCTCCGAAAAAAGTTCCCGTCAACAATCCGCAAAAGAAAGTAGAAGCAGCCAGTACCTGGATCAGCGAAATGATCGACTTGGTAGAAGCAGTCAACTTCTTAGCCATCAGACGATATGCCGTAGCACCCGCAAAAAGAAATAATCCATACCCCGAATCGCCGAGACAAAGCCCGAAGAAAACCATAAAGAACGGAGCAAAGAACGGAGTTAAGTCCAATTCGTTATACTTCGGCAGCATATAGAGCTTGCAAATCGGTTCGAACCAGGAAAAGAATCCCTTATTATTCAATTCGATCGGCACATTATCTTCTGGCGTGGGATCGGAAAGTTCGTAATAGACATGAGACGAATCGAGGAAAGCCTCAATCTCTATCTTGTTACGGGCAGGAACCCAACCTTCAAGCAACATCAGTTTTTCACCGGCAGCCTGTTCTGTGCTCAACACTACTTTAGAAAACTCGATATTATTCTGTAAATCCCTCTCCATCTCCTTCAGGGAAGGAATATCCTTTTCGGCCAACAAAGCAAGCTTTCCTTCATTTTCAGTAATAGCCTGTTCCGTTTCGGCATAAAGCTGATTCACGCGAGTCAGTGAGTAAGCCGGCAACTTGGCCTGCTCTACATCCAGATCGACTTCTGCTCCGTCTTTCGTTACGGTTATAAAGAATACTTTTGAAGATATACGACTGATAACCATCGCATTATATTCCGTTTCCCATTCTTCTTTATAATTTCCTTCCGAACAGGTATAAAACCCTACCGTATAGCCAGCCTCATTCAACCGACGAACATTTTCCGGTTCGAAGTCGCCCCATGCAGTCAAGGCATCCCGCTCTTTTGCATAACCCTGCAACTGTTGGGTCAGTTTACTCTTTTCCGTCTGCAACGCATCTATCTCATCCAGTACTTGTGCACCCCGTTGAGGAGTCCCCCCCTCTTTGGCAACTGCCGTATTCTTATCGAGCTTCACATTCTGGAGCAACTTTATGGCAGCCGCCAGACGCGACGAAAGACGAATACTGTCCTGCAACTCGGCATTCTCAGCTATACCCTGCTGTTTTTCAACAATGTGCACCACGCCAAGCTCGCGAAGACTATTCAGAAAATCTTCGTATTCCTTATGATAAGCCAGGAACGTGAGTTTCTTCATTTTTGTAATCATGCCTCTATCTCCTTCCTTTTTTCCTGCTGGGATTTCAGAATCTTCTGCGACGACTTGGATAAGTTTTCCTCATCCTCCATGAAACGTTTGATCTTTCGCAGTGCATCCTGATACCCCGGTATCTGTACCTTCTCAAAAAGGTTCACTTTCTGAGTGGTCTTTTTTCTTGCATGTTCCAACAAGTTCAGTTTGGCGAGTATAAACTCTCTTTCGATAGCCGTTTGTGCAAGCTGCTTCAACAGATGCAGCCCGTCGGCATACCACTTGGGAGCGTTAAACATACTGTACGGCCGTATCTCAAAATCTACATTTTCGAGTAACGGCACCCGTACACCGGCAATCTTTTTCACGCCAAGATGAACATCATTTACCTTTATCAATGAGGCGTCAAACTCATTCCAAAGTGCGAACATGGCTTCATAAGCCTGGATTTGTTTCTCCAGCCTTTCTTCCAGATCGGCCGCTTCCGTCTTGCAGCGCTTCACCTCCATGCGCAGGGCACTCTCCTTGTTCTTAATAATAGGCAGAGTACGTACCCGCACTTTCAGTTGTTTCTCCAATAGCTGAAGGGACGTCTTATTATATTGAAACTTTATAGCCATCTCATTTATTTTACTGTTTTAACCATTTACCAACAGACAATCGAAACAACTCTTTTCGCTATTACAATCTACAAAAATCCAATCGCACGACTGTAAACTGCCTGATCGTAAATCCAATTATTTCGGCCAATACTGTTCTACCAGTTCTTTCTTCATATTCACCTCTTCCGGACGAAAATACTTACCGAACAATCCCCAAGCTACATCCAGCATTTCGGTAGTATCAAGATTTACATCGATAGCAAGTAACTGATTGGAGTAGTCTTTTGCAAAAGCCAAAGTACGTTCGTCATAATTAGTCAGGTCGAAACCGTTTTCCAACTTTGTCTTGGCATTGGCGGCATCGGCATACAGACGTACGGCGGCATTCATCACCTGCGGATGGTCCTTACGTGTCTTCTTACCGGTTACCAACTGTTTCAAGCGGGATAAAGAACGGAACGGATCGACAATAACCTTACCGATATCACTGTCACGACGCAGGAACAACTGGCCTTCGGTGATATATCCCGTATTATCGGGCACAGCATGCGTAATATCACCACCGGACAAAGTAGTCACGGCAATAATCGTGATAGAACCGCCGGAAGGGAACTGCACCGCCTTTTCGTAGATCTTCGCCAAGTCCGAATAAAGCGAACCGGGCATAGAATCTTTCGAAGGAATCTGGTCCATACGGTTGGACACGATTGCCAAAGCATCGGCATAAGAGGTCATATCGGTAAGCAATACCAGTACTTTCTCATTGTGCTCCACCGCAAAATATTCAGCAGCAGTCAATGCCATATCGGGAATCAACAGACGTTCCACCGGAGGATTCTCCGTCGTATTCATAAAGCTGACAATACGGTCGAGTGCACCGGCATTGGAGAATACATTCTTGAAATACAGGTAGTCGTCATTCGTCATACCCATACCACCGAGGATAATCTTATCCGTTTCGGCACGCAAGGCCACGTTTGCCATTACCTGGTTAAAAGGCTGGTCAGGGTCGGCAAAGAACGGAATCTTCTGTCCGGATACCAATGTATTGTTCAGGTCGATACCGGCAATACCCGTTGCAATAAGTTCCGACGGTTGCTTACGGCGAACCGGATTTACAGACGGACCACCGATCTCCACTTCCTGTCCTTCAATTTCCGGTCCCCCGTCGATAGGGTCGCCAAACGCATTGAAAAAACGACCGGCAAGCTGCTCGCTTACTTTGATCGTAGGCGATTTGCCCAAGAACACGACTTCCGCATTGGTCGGGATACCTTCGGTACCTTCGAACACCTGCAACGTCACTTCATCACCGGCAATTTTTACCACCTGGGCCAGTTTGCCATTCACGGTGCCCAACTCGTCATACCCCACTCCCGTCGCTTTCAGCGAACAGGTAGCTTTCGTAATCTGAGTGATCTTGGTATATATCTTTTGAAATGCTTTTGTTGCCATCTATTTACTATTTAGCTATTTACGATTTACTATTTAACACTTCTTTCATCAATCAGCTCTTTCAGCTGCTTCCGGAAGTCTTCGTACTGTTCCGACTGGAATTTGGAGTAGTTCATCTGTTTGCAGATGTTAATCATCTTCTTGAAATAATCCATTACTTCATTGAAGTTTTCAAATTCGAATTCAGTGTGGCAGATATCAATTACCATGTTCAGAATAGTTTCCTGACGTTCCATCGGAGTCACGGCATCTATCTCGTCGAAAGCATCCTGCTGAAGGATCACGAAGTCGATCAGTTCCGATTTCCAGAAAGTAACGTGATATTCTACAGGTACACCGTCGTCACCAAGAATGTTGATCTGCTCGGCAATCTCTTTACCACGCTGCAAACGGGTCTTGATTTCATTTACCTTCCCGATCCATTCACCGTTGATATGTTCGGAGATATATGCTTCAAATTCCGGATATTCGATGTATTTGGAATAAGAATCGATCGGATTCACTGCCGGATAACGTTTCTTATCGGCACGATCCTGTTCAAGTGCATAAAAACAACGGGCCACCTTCTTGGTGTTCTCGGTAACAGGCTCTTTCAAGTTACCACCGGCCGGAGACACCGTACCGATAAAAGTAATAGAACCCGATGCTCCATTATCCAGTTTCACATAACCGGCACGGCCGTAGAAATTGGAAATGATAGACGATAAGTCCATCGGGAACGCATCCGGTCCGGGCAACTCTTCCATACGGTTGGACATTTCGCGCAATGCCTGTGCCCATCGGGAAGTAGAATCGGCCATCAACAGAATCTTCAATCCCATCGCGCGATAGTACTCTGCAATGGTCATCGCTGTATATACGGATGCCTCACGGGCAGCCACCGGCATGTTCGAAGTATTTGCAATAATAATAGTACGCTCCATCAGCTTGCGTCCTGTATGCGGGTCAACCAGCTCGGGGAATTCGGTAAAGATTTCCACAACCTCATTGGCACGCTCACCACAAGCAGCGATAATCACAATATCCGCTTCCGCCTGTTTAGAGATGGCATGCTGAAGCACTGTCTTACCCGTACCGAAAGGGCCAGGGATAAAGCCCGTTCCTCCCTCTACAATCGGATTCACCGTGTCGATAACACGAACTCCGGTTTCCAGCAATTTAAAAGGACGGGGCTTTTCTTTATAATTAGTCATTGCACGCTTCACCGGCCATCTCTGAATCATATTGACTGTAATATCCTTACCTTCTTCATCGGTGAGTACGGCAATGGTATCTTCAATCTTATAATCCCCTTCGGCAGCAACAGACTTCACCGTGCAGGTTCCTTTCAGTGTAAAAGGCGCCATAATCTTCAGCGGCTGGAAATTTTCGTCTACCTGTCCCAACCATGCCGAAGCTTCCACCTTGTCGCCTACATTTACCAACGGCACGAAATGCCACTTTTTTTCTTTATCCAACGGATATGTATATTGTCCTCTCTTAAGGAAAACACCATCCATCTTGTCGAGGTCGTTTTGCAGACCGTCGTAGTTTTTCGATAACATGCCCGGACCCAGAGTCACCTCAAGCATGTGTCCTGTAAATTCGGCTTCCGCTCCCACTTTCAACCCACGGGTGCTTTCAAACACCTGGACATATACATGCGAACCTACCACCTTAATCACCTCCGCCATCAACTTATCGCCACCGGTAGAGATATAACAAATCTCATTCTGAGATACCGGTCCGTCAACGACGAGGGTCACCATATTGGCAATAACGCCACTAACAGTTCCTTTTGTTGCCATATAATTTTAGTTATTTTATTTTATCTGAATTCTGCGGGAATCTGCACTTCATCTTTCAATGCATCGATAATGCTCCGGAAGAGTTGATTTCCTTTTTCTTTATCCAACGCTATCCAACGTTCAATCATCTCGAGTTGCAGCAGGAATGCAAAAATACGCTCTACCGTAAAGTAATCGAAGAACGTCGCTTCTTCCATCCAGTTCCAACGCAATGAATCGAGTTTCTTCTCACGCTCCACCAATTCGGTTATTTCGCTGATTTTCATCAATTGTTCCAAACAATCCACTTCACCGGAAAGTCCGAAATCGCGGGCTCCGGATGTACGCAATGCTTCGCACACTTCCGTGTTGCCTACCACATTCTGAGCGATGTCCCATTTATATTTACGAGCAGAAAACGCAATCAGAATATTATTAATCGTCAGATTGAACTCAAACCAGGAAGAGACGAACTTATTTCCACATTTCATGGCATACTCATAATACAGGGCTGCCAGATGGTCTTCGTGGAGCACCGCACTTTCGGCTGGTGTATTGAAATAATCGGAAATAAAAACGGATAGGTAAGAAGGAAATTCTTTAGCGCTGACTTCACCGCCTTCTTTGATAGTAGCGATGTACTCATTCAATTCTGCTGCGGAGAAGTTTCCACGCAAATCGATAACTGCATCTTTGTCTTTCAGTAATTTCAAGACATTGGCATTATCGAATTTCAGATAGAACAGATCGATCAGCTTCTGGTCTGAAGAAGAAAGCCCAGGATAAATTTCTGTTTTAAAATCGGCTACTGTATAACTCAGTTTGCTATCCTCAAGAGTGAGTTCGGGCAAACCGGCTACCAAGTAATAGTATTTACTCATAATGGTTCTCTTTAGAATAGCATTTCTACCAACTGAGGACGCAGGAACTCTTTGAAGTAGTTCATAAATTCTTCTTCCCCGAAGTTCACTTTATACGAACCGTCTGCCGGAGAAACGGAGAACAGCGTTTTGATACCATTCACCTGTTCTATCTTTACACCTTTATCTAACAGGGCTTTCGCATTGGCAGCAAAGTATTTTTTCAAAGACTCTGCATCCGCAGTCGAAATAACAATCGGTTCGTCTACGCTCCATTTGGTAGCCAACGCTACAATAAAAGCATTCAAGAAGTCCTTATTCTGCGCAAATTCCTTCACGGGAGCCGTCACAATCTTGTCGGTCACCATGGTAGCAATCTCCGATTTCAAAGCATTGACAGCTTGACCGGCAAATAATTTTAACTCCGATTTAGTATTCTCTGCCATTTCGTCGGCAGACTTACGAGAGGTGGCGATAATCGATTCCGCTTCTTTATGAGCATCTTCGACGATCTTTTTCGCTTCTTCCTGAGCATTTGCGATAAGACGTTGGGCTTCTGCGTTACCTTTTTCTACGCCTTCACGATAAATCTTATCGGTCAACTCTTGAATTTTGTTTTCCATATTCACGGACTATTTAGAAGTTTATATTATAATATCTATTGCTTCAATTAGATTTTTGCCAAAAGTACGAAAATCAATCTTATAAAAAAAGGGAAAACAAGAAGAAAACTGTTCAATAAGAGCAAAAGAATAGTCAAAAAGAAAGGAAAAGGGAGAATTTAAAAAAGGGAGATGTGAGAATTGAGATGTGAGAAGCAGGCTGCGCTGTCACGCTGCATAGCATTTCTCCCCTCTCCATTCTCACATCTCCCATCCTTCTTCTCTCCCCCCCAATTCCTTCCAATACCCCCCTAAACGCGAAAATCCCCTTGCCCCCGTATTCCGGGTTGCAAGGGGATCCTTCAGA